>ULUS01019746.1_pt1 | contig 43415 bp, 20 predicted proteins | sample 1958761 | NCBI WGS metagenome assembly ULUS01 (sample SAMEA4835767, study PRJEB28245) | human gut metagenome | biome: gut microbiome; material: fecal sample | place: Denmark | collected 2008
GTTAGGCATCTTTCGGGTTGCGATAGCTAAGCTTTCGAGGCGCGAAAGGTAAGAGATCGAGGTGCGAAAGACCATGTATCGAGGTGCGAAAGATGGCTTTTCGCAGCGTGAAATGTGGGGTGTGGGGCGTTAAACGAAGCGTTCAAATTGTAAACACCTGAATGATAGGCGGTTACAAAAACGCGTGAGAATCGCGTATTTGGAGGCGAGTTACGGCTCGGCGGAAAAAACTGTGTAGATTGGGGTGTAGTTTGTGAAGATGTTTTCAATGCTGCCGATAAGTCGAAACGTAGTGTTTTCGTTCCGTCGTTCCCCCGACACGTCCATCCCCCGAGCGGCCTGTTTTTGTTCCTTTGTTCTGACAAAACCGCACAATTATGAAAACAATCGGCATCGAAACACAATTTCGACACCCGTTCTTCGTTATAATAGGAGGAAAAGTAGCATTTCGTGAAACCTAATAACCCGCGTCAGGGACGCATAACCTAACATTTTCAATTGCAGAAATTAGTAATTAACCATACAACCATACAATGAAACAGAAACATCTAATTTGGGCAACTGCGGCCGCGTTGACCTTCCTTTTCAGCGCATCGGCCATGGCGCAACCCCGCCACGCCAAGCAGAAAAAGGTGGTGGAAGCGAAGGCTGACGTATGCCCCTTTACCGACAAATGGGTAGAAGACGAGACCAAGTTTGAGGACCGAAAGCAAAAGGCCCACGCCACGTTTGTGCCCTATGCCTCTACGGCCTCAATGCAGCAGGACGACTACTACAAGCGCCCTTGGCTCACGCCCAAGCGCGCCAACTACCTGTTGCTCAACGGGAAATGGAAGTTCCACTACACGGCCGACTGGAAGCAGGGAAAGCCCGAGAAAGACGATTTCTGGGCCGACAACGCCGATGTTTCTTCTTGGAAAGAGCTCCAGGTGCCCCTCAACTGGGAGATGGCCGGATACGATGTGCCCGTTTACAACAACGTGGGCTATCCCTTCGAGAACAAGCCCCCTTTCATCACAGCGTTCAACGACAATTTCGACAAGAACCCCGTGGGCTCCTATCGCCGCAACTTCAACCTGCCTGAGGGTTGGGACGAGGGCAAGCGCGTGTTTCTCCACTTCGACGGTGCCTGCAGCGCCATCGTGGTGTGGGTGAACGGCAAGTATGCCGGCTACTCGCAGGGTGCCAACACCGACGCCGAATTCGATGTGACCCACCTCGTGCGCAAGGGCGCCAACAACGTGTCGGTGCGCGTTTACCGCTGGTGCGACGGTTCTTACCTCGAGGGACAGGACATGTGGCACCTCGGAGGCATCCACCGCGACGTGTATCTCGTGGCCACGCCCAAGACCTTCGTGGCCGACCATTACATCACGTCGGCCCTCAACGCCGACTATGCGTCGGGCAACCTCAAGGTGGACCTCACCCTCGACAACGCAGCCAAGGAACGCTCTGAGAAAACGCTCGAGATAGAGCTCCTCGACCCCCAGGGCAAGCAGGTGGCCAAGCAGGAGGCGCAGGTGGCCATGACCGCCAACGACGCGCAGAAGCAAATAAGCCTCACCCTCGACAACCTCACCGGCCTGAAGGCTTGGTCTACCGAGCAGCCCAACCTCTATACCGTTGTTGTGCGCCAGAAGGCAGCAGGCAAGGAGGAGATGGTGTTCTCCACCAAGTATGGTTTCAGGGATGTGGCCATCAAGGGCAAACTGGTGTACGTCAACGGCAAGCGCGTATTCTTCAAGGGTGTCAACACACAGGACATCCACCCGCTCTATGGCCACGCCATCGACGTGGAGACCATGCTTCGCGACGTGGTGCTGATGAAGCAGGCCAACGTAAACACCGTTCGCACCAGCCACTATCCTCGTCAGGCTAAGATGTATGCCATGTTCGACTATTACGGACTCTACTGCATGAACGAGGCCGATGTGGAGTGCCACAACAACCATTCGCTATCCAACAACCCCACCTGGCGCAACGCTTACGTAGACCGCACGGAGCGCATGGTGCTGAGAGACCGCAACCACCCCAGCGTGGTGTTCTGGTCGCTCGGCAACGAGTCGGGCGGTGGCGACAATTTCCAGGCCACCTACGACAAGGTGAAGGAGCTGCTCCCCGGCCGCGACGCGTGGGTCCACTATGAGGGCTATAAGCACGGCGCCAAATACTCCGACTTCGGTTCCGACATGTATCCGAGAATCGAGGTGGTGAAGAAGCAGATGGACGGCCTCAACAACAAGCCCTACTTCATCTGCGAGTATGCCCACGCCATGGGTCAAGCGGTGGGTAACCTGCAAGAATACTGGGACCTCATCGAGACGAGCACAGGCATCACCGGAGGCTGCATCTGGGACTGGGTGGACCAGGGCATCTACGACACGCGCCGCATTCGCGAGGGCCTTCCGCTGAAGGATCCCAAGACGGGGCTCCACTATTACACCTCGGGCTACGACTACACCAAGATGAACCACGGCTACAGAGGCTTCCAGGGCGACTTCATGAGCAACGGCGTCATCACCCCGGGACGTGAGTGGACCGCCAAGCTCACCGAGGTGAAGTATGTTTACAGAGACGCCAACTTCGAGTCGTTCGCCAACCACACGCTCACCCTGAAGAACAAGCGTGCGTTCACCAACCTGGCCGACGTCTACGACCTTAGCTACGAGGTGCTCCGCAATGGCGTTTCGGTGGAGAAGAGCCAGGTGGCCATCCCATCGGTGCTGCCCGGCAACACCTGCCAAATCAACATTCCCTACACCACCACTGTGGACGGGGAGGCCGAGTATGTCATTACCTTCAGCCTCGTTCTGAAGAAGGCCACATCGTGGGGCAAGCAGGGCTACACCATGGCCCAGCAGCAGTTTAAGCTCTCAGCCGACAACGCCGCGGGCGCATCGGTTGCCGACCCCACTTTCGTGCAGAAAGGCCACGGCCAGCTGCCCACCATCCAGGAGAAGGGCAAGCTCAAGGTGAAGGGCAACACCATCACCGGCAACGATTTCTGCATTGCCTTCGCCGAGGATGGAACCATCGCCCAATGGACCTATCGCAACACGCAACTCGTGCAGCCCAACGCCGGACCCGACTTCAACGGCTTCCGACGCATAGCCAACGACAACATCAACCTCGGCGCCACAGGTGGTGTGGCCGAGAACGAGAACAAGGAGGAGGGTGCCCTCACCGGCAAGAAGACATTGGTGAGCGCTCCTAAGAAGCAGGGCAAGAACGTGGTGGTGGAAACGGCCGTTTCCAACGGTACCGACACCCATCAGATTGCTTACACCATCTATCCCAACGGAACCGTGGACATGAAGGTCACCACCAACAACTCGTCGGCCGAAACCCGACGTATCGGCATCACCATGCAGTTTGCGCCCGGTTTCGAGAACGTTGAGTATTATGCCAAGGGTCCGTGGAGCAACTACATCGACCGCCAGCGCGGATCGCTCCTCGGCCGCTACACCACCACCGTGGATGGCATGTTCGAAGAGCAGAGTGCGCCCCAGACCATGGGCGACCGCCAGGGCTTGCGCCAGCTCACTCTCAGCAACGACGTCACCCAGTTGCAGATTGCCACCGAGGGCATGGTGGCCTTCTCGCTGTCGCATTTCGACGACGCACAGTTCAACTACGACGTGTTCTATGGCGGCAAGCACCCCTACGACCTGGTGCGTTCCCCGCAGGTCTTCGCCCACTTCGACTTCTGGCAGCGAGGCATCGGAAACCGTAGTTGCGGTGGCGACTCGTGCCTGCCCCAATACATGACGCCTACCGGAGCCCACGCGTTTACCTTGCGCTTCACGCCAATGGCCAAATAAATAGGAAATAACGCTATAACCCCAAGGAAGGATGTTACGCATCGCATGTCGTAACATCCTTCCTCTTTTCGTTGCCGCCCCTCGTTTTTACATATAAATAACTGCGAGCAATCGGTAGCAAGCGCTATATTAACTACGTTTCTTACATGTTTCTACAGATGAAGAAAGCAGAATGCATTATGTTTCCCGACCTTCACGGACGCGATTTTTGGAAGAAGGCGCTCGCCAACTCCTGCGAGTGGACCGCCAACAGGCTGATATTTCTCGGCGACTATTTCGACCCTTATCCCAGTGAGGGCATTGCGCCGACCGACGCCATCCGCAACTGGTGGGAACTGCAGCTAACGCTCCGTCAGCACCCCGACAAGGAGGTGGTCTTTCTGATGGGAAACCACGATGCGCACTATGTGAGCGCTACCTTCCGACTGTTGGCGCAAGGCAGCCGGTTCAGCGCCAGGTGGCGCGCCACAATAAGCGTGTTGCTCGGCAGCGTCGACTTGCAGATTGCGCACGAGACCCGCATCAACGGCAAGCGCATCCTGTTTACCCATGCGGGCCTTACATATCCTTGGTATCTCGCCCACCGCAACATCATTGGCGAGCTCTCAACCGACAACCTCAATGGGCTCACCAAGCGTGAGGAGGGATGGGAGGCTTTGGTCGACATCAGCGCGTTTCGCGATGGGTGCGAAGCCTATGGCAGCGTGCTGTGGGCCGACCGAGGCGAGTTTACCCACGACGCGTTAGAGGACGTGCCATTCGACCGGCAGATCGTGGGGCACAACCAGTTCTCGGGCAATGAGGCATTGACCCTTGGCACCGTGTCGATCATTGATTGCCATCACCCCTTTGCCTTAACAGCCGACCTCCAACTGGTACGAATCTAATTGTAAGGAATGAATATGACAACAACAATCGACTTATTGAGCGACAAACCGACAAGAAGTTCTTTACCAACCACGCTTCCTTATTCTTCAGGCATGCGAGCAGCATCCTGAAAGACAGCCGCAACTGAAACAGAACAGCATTGACAGCATTGACAACATAGCGTATCAGAAACTCCTTCGCCCGCTTGCGAAGGAGCGCGAGAGGCTCACCACCGAACAGTTTTTCTACGAGAGGAAAGAGATCAATCGCCTGCTGGAACATGGCGACATTACCAGAGACATAATATACAAGTATATCAAACGCAAACGATAAGCGCATGAGGGCGTGCCCAGTTTCCCCAACTGTAGGCACGCCCTCATTCGCTTTGCTTGTCTCTGTGAGCTACTCCAAGCCGTTAAGTATCTCCACGCTGCTTCTTCCCTCGCCTCTCTTCTGCACATGGATTTGCACGGGGATGCGCTCCATCAGTTCCTCTCGGTGGGAGATGATGCCCACCCGTCGGTTCGACTGTCCGGCAATCTCTCGCAGCTTCTCAAGTGTGGCCATCACCGAGTCGAGGCTCTTCTCATCGAGCGTTCCAAAGCCCTCGTCGATGAAGAGGATGTTCACGTTCATGTCGGGACGGTTGAGCGACGAAAGCGCCAACGACAACGCCAGCGAGATCATGAAGCGTTCGCCACCCGAGAACACCGTGATGCTTCGCACCTGGTTCTTGTTGTAGCGGTCGAGCACGAGGATCGACAGCTGCTCGTTCTCCTCGCTGCAGGTTAGGGTGTAGCGGTCGGTAATCTGCTTCAGGTAGATGTTGGCGTTGTTGAGCAAGGGCCTAAGGATGTAGGTCTGAACGAGCGTGCGGAAACGCGATCCGCCAAAGATGCGGTTCAGCTTGTCCCATTTGCCGAAGGTCTCCTTGGCTTCCTTCAGCTTGTTTTCCTTTTCCTCCAACCTGAGCGTGTTGGCCTTGTTCTGCGCAAGTTGGTTTTCCACTATTCCCCGCTGCGAAGCCAAGGCCTGGATGGAAGCGTCGAGCTCGGCTTTGCGTTGTTCCAACGCGTCTTTGGAAGGCATTTCGCCGTTGTTGTCCTCCTTCAGTTTGGCCGTGATCTCTGCCACCCGCCGCCGAGCGGTTCCAAGGGCGTCGTTGGCCGACTTCAGGTCGGCTTGGGTCTTAGTAACCATTTGGCGTAGGGTGGGTATTTCACCCGTTTGGGCAATAAGGTGCAGCAGGTGGGCTTCTCCTCGCCCTGTCTGCCGGTAATAGCTGTCGAGCTTGGTGGTGGCCTGACCGATGGTTGCCTCACACTCCTTGAGACGGTCGCTCAGCGATTTCACGGCAGCATGGTTGTCGGCCCATGCCTTGCTGATGTCGGCGCACGCCAACGGCTTGTTCTTGGTGGCCGGCTCCCATCCAGTGATCGCGCCAACCGATTGCTGTAGATTGTGCAGGGTGCCCAACAACTGCGTCGCCTTCTCAATGTCGGTGCGTTGCTTCTTGTCGGCCTCCTGCCGTTGGGCATATTCGTTGGCGTCGGCCGTCAACTGGCGCTTGGCGGCAGCCACTTCCTCCGCCCATTGGGGATAGAATGGGGCGAGATCGGCCGATAGCTTGCGGTTCAGTTCATCGATGTCGTTCTTCAAGCCATCGACCGTCGACTTCAGGCGTGCCGTTTCCCTCTCGTTCGCGTTGAGCGCCGCCTCCGCTTCGCCCTTGGCTTTCTCGGCCCCCGCTTTCTTCGCATCAAGCGTCTTCTTGTCTGCCAACAGGCGGTTGATTTGGCGCTGCAACGATTCGGCTTCTTTCTGCGCGTCCTCCAACTGGGCGATGGTGCGCCTTAACGCATCGGCCGATTTCGCGACCTGCGCACCCAAGGTGTCGTCGACGGTGAGGCTTGCCGTCGCCGCCATGCTTTGGAGCTGCTGCTGGATGGCTTCCAGGTTCTTCTGCTCCCTTGCAAAAGTTTTCTCGCGGGTGTCAAGCTTGCCCTTCAACGTGTCGTAGGCCGACTTCGCCCCATTCCATCTCTGCTGGGCAAGGGCGAGGTGGGCGGCGGCTTCCTTCTCTTTCGCCTGAAGAGGCGAGAGGATGTTTTCAAACTCCTCGTCGACCAGCAGGTGGCTGATGCCCTGGCCACAGAGCGGACAGGTTGAGGCGTGCTCGGCGCGCAGGCGCTTGCGGAGCTCCCTCAACTGTTCGTCCACACCCATCTTCATGGTCGTCAGCAACGCCTTGGCTGCATCAGCCTCTTGGGTGGCTTGGACGTAGGTGGCGTGCGTAGCCTCGACGTTGGCGGCCAGCGTTCCGAGCGCCTTTTGGTCCGAATCGATGGCTGCCTTCAGCTCCATCTGCTTCTCTTGGGCCTCGGCTCTACTCTTAAGGCGCTGCTCCAGCAAGTCTAAGTGGGTCTTGCGTTGGTTGGCGTCCTTCAGGTCGGCATTGATCTTGCCTGGCGCGAGCGCCTCTTGCTTCTTCACAAGGCCGTCGATCTCCTGCTGCTTGTTGTCCACGGCCCCTTCGGCCTGCTTGAGCGCTTCCACAGCTTTCGAGAGGTTACCCTCCAGTGCCTTGGCCTTGTTGGCCTGCTCAGCGAGACGCGCCGACTCTTTTTCCAGGTTAGTCCGCTTGTCTTCCAACTGGTCGATTTGGTCGGCCACCACACCCGCCTTGCCGTAAATGTCCACGCGGTCTTGACGGTCGGCAAGCCATTGCTTGAGGGCACGATGAGCGCTCCGCTGCTCATCGAGCTGTTCCTTGCGACACACCAAATCGGCCGACAGCGCTTCGAACCGCTCTTTCGCCTCTGCCAATGCCTTCTCTGCCAAGCCCTTGTTCTTTTCCGCCAAGAGCTTGTCGGCCAACAGCTTGCGCTCAGCGTCGGTGTCGTCCCAATCGTTTACCCAAGCCACTTGTCGCTTGAAATCGTCGCTCTCCATGACGCGTTCAAGGTCCTCTTTGCGCATCTCTTCCTTTTTTGCGTCATGCTCTTTGTTTTGCAGTTCAACCACGAGCGTAAGCCTTTGAGCGTTCTTGTCGCTCTCGCGCTGCTTGTCGTTTAGCGAGGCGGCCTTCTCTTTTAGGGCGCGCTCCAACGCCTCCACATCGGCGGCACTGAGGGCGTGCTCCTTCTCCGTGTCAAGTTCCTTCTGGGCGAGGTCACACTGCTGCTTGGCCCTGTCGTAAAGGTTCTTGATGGCCTGGCCGTAGACGGAGAACTTCTCGGTGTTGGTGAGTTGCTCAAGGATGGCCTCGCGCTGCTCCTTGGTTCCCGTGAGGAATGTGTCGAACTGCCCCTGCGCCAACATGGCCATGCGGCCAAACTGCTCGAACGACAATCCGATGGCGTCCAAGAGCGGTTGGCCAGTCTTGGCCTCCACTTTCGTCCACGGCCCTCCATCGACGGTGTAGTCCCATTGGGACGTTCTGTGCTTGATGTGACGGCGGCCCGTGGTCTTGTCGGTGTTGCCCAGCTTCAAGCCCAGCGTTAGGCGGGCATGGTATTCCTTACCGTCGTTGCCCACGAATACCACCTCGCTGTAGCTCTCGTCCTTGGGCGAGATGCCCATCCGCGTGTACTGCTCTATGCAGTTCACCCTGATGCTCTCGCCCTCCCCATTGTTAAATTCGTTGTTGGTCTTGTTGGCAACGCCCGAGATGCGGGGCGTGGTCTTATACAACGCCATGGATATGGCGTCGAGGATGACCGATTTGCCCGCACCGGTATCGCCCGATATCAGGAAGATGCCGGCCGGCTCACCCGTCATGGCGTCGTTCAGTCCGTGTTGCAGATCGATGTCTGCCTTTTCGATAGACGCAATGTTTCTGATAGATATACTTTTCAACTCCATAATGCCCTACGCTATGCTTGTGTTCTTGTTTTTTCTCTCAGCCTTGGCCTTCTTGGTGGCCTGCTCCTCCTCGTTCATGCGAACAATTTCGGCCTCTACCTCCTCAAAGGCTTTGCGCACCATGTCGAGGTCGAGATGCTCATATTGGTCCTTGGTCTTCTCAATGAAGTCCATCGGGTTCTGCATCTCTTGCAGCTCAGCCACTTCAAACGTGGGCTTGCCCATGGCGTCGGTGCGCTCCTCGGCCTGCCCCTCCCAAATGATCTTGGGATTATAACGTATCTCGTCGCCATAGGCAAGCAGCTCGTCGTAAACCATCTGATTGAAGTTGGAAGGCAACGCGACGGCATAATCGACCCTCAAGCGGAAATAGCCCGTTGCGTGATCCTTGGCAAACTGCGCCACGCCCGCTATGGCCTCCTCCGCACTGTGGTAGGCGCCTTCGTGAGGGAGCACATGGAAATGGCGCAGCTCATCTATCCGAAGCTGCTTGACGGTCACGGTTCCCTGATGCTTGTCGATATCGACGAGGCTTACCGTATGGGGATAGGCCTCGTCGCAACTAACGTGGAGCGCGCTGCCCGAATATCTCACCACAGGAGCCGGATAACTCACCTCCTCCTTCATGCAATCCTCCTGATGGCCTATGGTCTGCGGCTTATGGATGTGGCCGAGGGCCAGGTAGTCGTAGCCCTCGCCAAACTCAGAGAGCGCCTGCGTCTTGAGCTTTCCGATCTCAAAATCATGCCCCGTTGCGTCGAGGCCAGCCACTGCCGTATGGCCCATCATCACCACCGGCTTACCTTCGTCATTCTCTTGCGCCACCTTGTCGAGAAGGGCTTGCAACTGTTCGCGCCTTGCGCCGATCATGTGTGGCAAGGCCACAACGTATCCCGCCTTCAGGCGAATGATGAATTTCTCCTCCCATCCTTCCTGCGCCACGATCGACGGGCCCGTGCCTATGATATGCGTGTTGGCGAGCTGCCACACCTCACGTTCCGTTTGTAGGCGCGAAGCCGAATCGTGGTTTCCCGCCGTGATAACCATCGCCATGCTTGGGCATTGGCGGTGCAGCTCCATAAACTGGTTGGCGAAGGCCTCCTTGCTGGTGGCCGATGGTTGCTGAATGTCGAACACGTCGCCGCTAACGAGCAACGCATCGGGCTGGTAGGTTCTGCACCAACGGGCCAGCTGGTTGAAGAAATGGCGGTGCTCGTCGCGCCGCTCATAATTTTGGTAGATTACCTGTCCGAGGTGCAGGTCGGCGGTATGCAATATTCTCATATCCGAATGGGGTTTATGTTAGGTCGAAAGCCGCGGGCACATCCCTTGGCTTTTGCAAATATAGCCATTAAAACGCATTATCCCAAGAAAGGATACGTGTAAAAAGCCTCTATCAGCGAAAAAACGTGGACCGCCCCATGGCCTTTGTCCGCACAATGTGGTAGCTTTGCAAGCAGAACGCAATACCTATTATCAGCATAGCCTAACGCAACACACACATTAGCACATTTGGCAGAACCCCTCATCGATGGCAACCTCTACATCATTAAGAACGGCGAGAAATACAACATCGCCGGAATAAAATTGAAATAACCGCCACCCCCCACAAGGGTCAAGCAATCGTGAAGTCGAAAAAACTAAAGACCATTGTCAACCAGCAGCTTAAGCAAGACCTGTTTTCTCGTCCGGCTGCAAAAAGAGCTTTGTTGATATGAAAAACAAAATTATTTATTAACTTTGCATCATCACTTCTAAGGCAAACTTACCTCAGACACACTCAGTGAAACACTACCAAATAAAAAGCGACACATCATGGAAATAACCGAACCGTTATTGAAGGAGCGTTTCAGAGCGCTCAACCAAGAGATCTTCGATGGCCAACTGCGCATGCCTACCAAAATGAGCGTAAGGAAAATGACACTTGCAGCAGGACAAACGAATTACAATAAAAAGCGTATGAGGACCACCATAACCATATCGTCGTGTTTCGACTTTACGCCGGCGACGCTCGACGAGGTGATGATTCACGAGATGATCCACCTCGCCCACGCCCTTCAAGGCCATAGGATGTCGCACGGATGGCGCTTCAAGGCCGAATGCCGGCGCATCTATAAGGAGCACGGCATTGTGATCCGCGTAAGAGCCAAGCACATTCCGCTCAAAGAACAATACAAGAATATAAAGATCCCTCTCTATGAGAAGGTGATCTATTATCTGCTCACCCCGCTGCGGATCTTCGACCGCATATTGTAAGGCAAGCCATCGCCCCCCTTGCAGATGGCACTTGTCCCATTGCGCACTCAACATTCCCAACAACCCTCCCCCAAATCTACATTGTTTTTGTCGCCGAACCACGACTCGCCTCCAAATACGCCATTCTTGCGAGTTTTTGTAACCGTCTAACATTCAGGTGTTTACAATTCAAACACCCCATTTAACGCTCCATGCCCCACATTCCACCCTGCGAAAAGGCATGTTTCGCACCTCGATACATGGTCTTTCGCACTTCGATAGCTTACCTTCGGCGCCTCGAAAGCTTAGCTATCGCAACCCGAAAGATGCCTAACGGCAAATGGAAGTCGGGTTTTTGTCGCTCCGAGGGCGCAAAAACGGCGATGGCGCGCTCTATTTCGCCCAAAATCCCGGCACAACTTTTTCACCAAATATCTTAACATCCATCACAACCATTGGCCACGCCGATCGCTATGCCCCGACGCACGTCTCGCCAGGCATTCCAGGGACCAATGCAGCAAAAATGTGGCATGACATAAAATAATTTGTGGCAACTACCCTCACGTTATCCTATTTTTGTTAACTTTGCAGAAGTTTTCAGAACCGGGCAGCGCCAACGTCGCCCCACCCCACCTGGCGCCTACCCACTACGATACTACCCTAATAACCCAAATATGATTTCTAAAACCAAACTATTGCAATTAGTTGTCGCGTTCCTGCTCATCGTTGGCATGGCCAACACGAAGGCGACAGCGCAGATCGTGGAGAACCCACAAGGGGTTTGCGACCTCTTGAACCGTATCGGCGGAGAGGGCACCGCCAAACGCATCGTAACCATCTTAGACCCCACCGTGGGCTCGTCGATACGCGAGGCATTCGTGGTGACCTCGAAAGACGGAAAACCGTGTGTCAAGGGATCCAACCTGTCGGCCCTCACAACCGGCATCAATTGGTACCTGAACCATTACGCCCATGTCAACCTCGCATGGAACAACCTCACCACCAACCTCGCGCAGATGGAGCTGCCCGTGCCCACCAAGCAGGAGAAACACTCCACGGCCACGAGCTACCGCTACTATCTCAACTATTGCACCTTCTCTTATTCCATGTCGACCTGGACGTGGGAGCGCTGGCAGCAGGAAATCGACTGGATGGCGCTCCACGGCATCAACATGCCCCTGCAGATCGTGGGTCTCGATGTGGTGTGGAAGAAGCTCCTCACACAAGACCTGGGATATACCGACGACGAGGCCAACCAGTTCATTGCCGGGCCCTGCTTCCAGGCGTGGTGGGGCATGAACAACCTCGAGGGATGGGGCGGCAAGAACCCCAACTGGTGGTATATGCGACAGGAGGCGCTGGCCAAGAAGATCCTGGCCCGCGAGCGCGAATTGGGCATGCAGCCCGTGCTGCCGGGCTACGCCGGTATGGTGCCAAGCGACATTGCCAAGAAGGGCTATTCGGCCAACAACCAAGGCAACTGGTGTGGTTTTGTGCGGCCATACATCCTCGACCCCAACACACAGGCGTTCGCCGACATTTCCGAGAAATATTACGCGCGCCTCGCTGAGGTGATGGGCACATCGGCCTACTACAGCATGGACCCCTTCCACGAGGGCGCCAACACCAGTGGCATCGACGTGGCATCGGCCTACAAGCGCATCGGTGAGGCCATGTTCAAGGCCAACAGCAAGGCCAAGTGGGTCATACAGTTCTGGCAGTGGAGTGGCGCCCAATACAACGTGCTCTCGCAGGTGAACAAGGGCAAGCTCATCGTGCTCGACCTCTTCAGCGACGCCCACACCCATTTCGCTGAATACAATGGCCACGACGCCGTTTACTGTATGTTGCCCAACTTCGGAGGCCGCACCGGTCTCTTCGGTCGTCTGTCGAAGGTGATGACCGATTTCTACACTCAGAAATCAGCCTACGCCAACGTGAAGGGCATTGGCGCCACACCCGAGGCCATCGAGCAGGTGCCCGTGCTCTACGACGCCCTCTTCGAACTGCCGTGGCGCGCATCAACACCCCCTCTCGATACGTGGCTGAAAGACTATGCTTTGGCCCGATATGGCGTTTCCAACGAACAGGCGCTGAAGGCGTGGAAGCAGGTGAGCCAGACGGCGCTCCGATGCGAGACGGCACTGCAGGGCCCCCACGAGGCCGTGTTCTGCGCACGTCCGTCGCTCACCGTCGACCGGGTGTCGAGCTGGGGCGGAACCAGCATCTTCTACAACCCGCAGGGCATGATCGGCGCGGCCCACAACCTGCTCGCAGCCAACCTCACGGGATCCAACTACAGCTACGACCTTACCGACTTCGCTCGCCAAGCGCTCACCGACTATGGCCATGAGCTCCTCGCATCGATCAACGAAGTGGCGACCAGCGCCAGCGACGCCAAGACCTACGCCAACCGACGTGACGCCTACCTGCAACTGATGCTCGACCTCGACCGCTTGCTCTCTACCAACCCAAACTTCATGCTTGGCCGATGGACCACCATGGCGCGCGCCATCGCCGACGAGGCGAAGGGAACCACCGAGGCCGACCGCCAATGGCTCGAGCTCAACAACGCACGCACCCTCATCACCACATGGGGCAACGAAACGGCGAGCGAGGCCGGCGGCTTGCGCGACTACTCGTATCGTGAGTGGGCCGGCATGCTGAAAGATTTCTATTACCCTCGCTGGAAGGCGTTCTTCAGCCATCGCGACAACGGGACGGCCCTCCCCAACTGGTTTGCCAACGACTGGCAATGGGCCCACAACGCATCGCTGAGCTATTCGAACCAGCCCGTGGGCAACACCCGTGAGGTGGCTGCGCAATTGCTCGGCAAATACTTCGCCACGCTCACCAAGGCCGACGCCTCACCTTATTATATCTATCGCCACATGGCCACCGACGCCACGGCGTCGATCGTGTTCACGGCCCTGCGCGGCACCACATTCGCCTTGCCCCTGACCCTCGCCGACGGCGCCAAGGCCACGTTGGCCATCGACATGAACAACGACGGCTCGTTCGCCCCCAACGAAACGGTGGAGGCGCCGACCTTCGACATTCCTGCCAAGGCGCTGTGTGGAAAGATGAAGGCGATGCTCACCCTCGACGACGGCACGCAACTGGCCTTCACCATCGTCGTCAAAGACAACATTACCCAACCGAGAACCGTAACGGTGCAAACGGCCGACGCCAAACAGGGCAGCGTGCAGATCGTGGGGGCCACGGGCCTGTCGGTCACAACCGACAAGGAGGTCACCCTGCGCGCCAAGGCGGCCAGCGGATGCGAGTTTCTCAACTGGACCGACGCCTCGGGACGCGTGGTGAGCACCGACAATCCCTACACCTACTATGGCGCCGACCCGGAGACCTTCACCGCCCATTTCTTTGCCGACAAATGGGGAACGCCCGCGGAGAACATGGCCGACTACAACGACATGAAATCCTACGGACAATACCTGCGGTCGCTCACCGTGGCGCAAAACGGCGGCGAGGAGAAGAGCATCTACGCCATAACCGACTGTCCGGAGGCGTTGTGCCAAACCACACAGACGGTCAAGGCGCCCCAAGGAAGCCAGTTTAGGCTCCACTGGCTCTCGGCCGGCGGACTCAACTACTGCCGTCTCTCGGCCTACATCGATTGGAACGGCGATGGCAATTTCGATGGCGACAACGAGTTGCTGCAGGTGTATGGCGCGAAGGACAGTCCCGGCAACGACGCGCTGAACAATTACACCCTGACCGTCACTCTGCCCTACGACGTGCCGCTGGGCATCACACGCATCCGCCTGCGCTTCGACAGCTCCTGGGCCCCGGGATGGGACAGCACTACCGACGCCATGCCGGCTAAGAGCGAAACGAAGCGCATGGTGTACGACATACCGCTCTTGGTGACCGACAAGGCCGACGAGCCCTGCACCGTGACGGTGAAGACGGCCGACGCCAAGCAGGGAACGGCCAACGGTCAGCCCGACACCTACACCTATGGCGTCGGCGAGGAAATCGTGTTGCGCGCCTATCCTGCCGACGGCTATGCGGTGGACTACTGGACAGACACCTACGGACGCCGTGTGCCGCAAGCATGGGCCGACGCCAACTTCCTCCGTTTCTACGCTCCCGAGAGTGGCACCTACACCGTCCACTTCAAGCAGGCCCAGCCCAACGCCATCGAGGCAGTGGGAATCGACAACGCCCCGTCGGCAACCGTCTGCGACCTCCAAGGCCGCAAGGTCGACAACAAGCGCCACCTTCACTCCGGCGTTTACATCGTGAACAGGCACAAGCAAATTGTGAAATAAAAAACGCACGCGGCAAGCCTAACCCGTAAGCCGCAGGCACACTCAGAAACAATGGCGGCAATCGCTCACCCACAGAAGCGATTGCCGCCATTCGTTTGTATTCCCCCATCGCTCCCCATGGCCTTGGGCGGGGCAATGTGGGCGGGCATGAAAAAAACTTGGGCGTTTTCTTGCAAATATGAAACATAGTGCATATCTTTGCAACTAACAGGTGAATTGAGCGCAATTCATCCGTTTTTTAACAAATACGGCCTGAATAGTTACAATGTTAAAGATTCTATTAATTATTCACAACTAAAGAGTTACAAGATCTATGACCAGAAGCATTATTTATTCTTTTCTCGTCGCACTCGTTTCGTTTGGATTCATAGCATGCGACACTGATGATAACGGAAAGCAGACGAAGGTGCCCGAAGGCGCCAAACCACCCACAGAATTCAAACTCGGCGATTGCGAGGATGAAGCCAATGCCAAGGACGCCATCAAACTGGTGGTGAACAACTGGGGCGAACAAGGCGACCAGGAGTTTGCATCCATCGAACTCTTTGCCGATGGCCATTTCCTCATTACCACGCCCAAGGCGGGCAAGTTGCCGAAGCGTGCAGCAAACGCCACACGCAGCGCCAACATCTTCAAGCGCCACGGCGACGCTCCGCTCAAGACACGCGCCACCGACATCAACGGCTCGATCGACTTAGAGAACGGCGCCTACATCTACGGTACCTTCACACGGGTGAAGGAAGGTGTGTACAGCCTGAGCAACAACACGATGATCGAGATCAAGGACTATCATGTGTCGGGCAGCACCACCATCATCTACCCCAACCGCTATGGCGTGAAGATCGTGGTTGCCGTAACGGTCGATTTCGACTACAAGCCGAAGCCCGTCGTGCGCCAGCTCTGCCGCTCATGGCGTATGGACAGCTCGGAGCTGTGGTTCACCACCGAAGACACCTATATTGCCTACGCTAAGCAATGGCTGAAGCTCGGCCGCGTGATGCAAGAGGTAACCATCACACCCGAGGGCCGCGCCATGGGCTTCGACGAGGACGACGTGGCCGAGGACAAGGACGACTACTGCCTGCGCCTGGTGTTCTCGCCCTGCGGCACCTACCTGTGCTTCTACAAGGATGGCGAAGTGGAAGTGGGATTCTGGGAATGGAAGGACCTGCAGAATGGCGTCATGCGCCTGTGGGAGCCGTTCGATATCGACGATGATGACGACGACGACGATGTGGACGAGTACATGGATGTCACGGTGCGCTTCGACGGCAAGAAGATGCGCATTTACCACGACTTCATGGACGAAGAGAACGACGTGATGTTCCGCGCCTACGGCGTAAGCACATTCAGCGCAAGATATTAACCCCAAGCGCTTCGCACACCACATAGGCATGCGATGAGAGATAAGGAAGGTGTGCCGGTCCCGCTCCTCATAGTGAGTGGGGGCCGACACACCTTCCTTCGCTTTGACGAGCCAGCAACCTCCTCATCCGTTTCCCCTCCCAGTCTGAAACGAGCCAGCAACCTCTCTCATCCGTTTCTCATCCCAGTCTGAAACGAGCCAGCAACCTCTCTTATCCGTTCCTCCTTCTGCGCTGAAACGAGCGAAGGCATTTTTGGCGACATATTTGTCGCCACCGCCTTTACCTCATGCGCACCAAGCCGCTCCCGCCACAAAGCGGGCAGCGCTTCTTACCTAAGGTCGATGGGGCGTTGGGCCTATTCGCCAGCAAGAAACCGCTTGATCTGAGGAAGCAGCGCCGTCGCCTTCGCCACACCCGCCTCATACACCCGCCTCATCTTGTCCTCCTTGAGGCTCAGACGGCCAATGTTGAGCTTCTCGTCGGGGTAAATCAGGAACGTGTCGCCCTTTTGCTCCTCGGTGTGCAGGTAGTCCAACTCGCCATTATACATCACATGGCGGTGTGCCATGAGTTGCGCCACCTTGGGATAATCGCCCAGAAACATTTTCATGACCCATCCCACATGCGCCTGCCGCTTCCTATAGTCGAGGGGTTGCGTCAGCACCACCACGTTGCGCCGGTACCCCATTCGCTGAATAAACTTGAGCGGAATGCAGTCGGTCAATCCGCCGTCGAGGTAATGGCGCCCATCTATCTCCACGGGGCGCGCAAACACCGGCATCGACGCCGAGGCCTGCATCCACCTGAGGCCCTTGCCATCTGCATCGGTGATCTCGCGATACACGGGTCGCCCCGACACGATGTCGGTGCAAACGGCATAGAACCGCATGGGATTGGTGCGGAACGCCTCGAAATCGAATGGGTCGTACTCGTAAGGCAGCAGGTGGTAGGCGAACCGCTCATTCACAAAGTTGCCCGTCTTTACCAACGACCGCCAACTCATATAGTCGGCGTTGTCCTTGTATCTCAGGTTGTAGCGCAGCGCCCGTCCCGGCTGGCGCGACTTGTAGTTGCAGCCAAACACCGCACCGGCCGACACGCCCACCATGGCGTCGAACCCAATGCCGTGGCTCATAAACACATCCAGCACGCCATTGGTGAACATGCCTCGCAAGCCACCGCCCTCCAAGACGAGGCCCATGGGCACTTGTCGTAATACATTGTTTTCCATCATGTTGCTTTTTGTTTTGCGCACGCTCCGCCACCAAAGTACTTGGCGGAACTACTCCACCGAGAATGTGTAACAGAGGCTGTTGAGGCCAGCCCTCCGATCATCAGCATGGCTGAGAAACGATAAAACACGAAGCTTGTTCAAATGTTTCATAACGTGAAATAGAATAGTTAGAAAAAGACTTAAGTTGTTATGACCGTCTTAGCCATAATGTAATATCAAATTACATTTGTTTTGTGGTTGCAAAGGTAAGTAAAACAATTGGTTTACTCAATTATTTTGAAGAATAATTTGCGACAAATGTTCAATCGGGAACCTGCCCAGCGGACGGGCTTCCTTGGCACCTGTTCGTTGGGGCAGAACAACGCCCCCCAATAGGCCGTTAGACCGAAAAGGGAAGAATTATCCCACATCGGCCATTAGACCGAAATGGGAAGCCAACGAAAAGGAGGTCTCCGAGTGGCCCGTCTGTCACTCGAAGATCTCCCTTGTGTTGATTGTACCTTATTGGATGTTCGTAATTTCCTCTTCCGACAATCCAGACGCTTGCACGATTGTTTCGATAGGCACGCCAAGCGACAGAAGGTTGGCGGCTATCCTTTCCTTCGTTTCTTTCTCGCCTTCGGCTCGTCCTTCGGCTCGTCCTTCCGCAAATTTTTTCTTCTCTGCCGTTCTTATGGCGTTCACAATATCACGGTAGGCATTGACGCTGTCTTCATACAATTTCAGTTCCTGCTTGTCGAACTTGGATATCTCTGCCTGCTCGAAGAGGCGGGTGAACACACGCTCCTGCAGGGCAGCCGGGCGATGCATTAGGTTGGAGAGATTCTTGAGCACGTACATCCACTTGTCGTACATGGTTACGAGCTCCGATTCTTTTTTGTCGAACTTCGGGATCTCCACATAAATGTAGGTGAGCTTGTCGTAGAACACCTCGTGCGTGTCGACCTCCATCAGCTTCACCTCATGGTGCCACCGCTTGGCATTCTCAAGCCCATCGGCAAAGTTGAAGTTGAGCAAGCCAATGGTGTACACGGGGTTCAAATGGAAGTCCCAGTCGCCTCCACGCTGTGCCTGCTCGCGTATGGGGAAGGTGGAATAGTAGATGGTGCGGTCCTTGAAAAACTCCTGGTAAACGTTCTGCATCTCCACAATAAACTTCTCGCCCTTGTCGTTCTCGCAATACACGTCGAAGATGGCGCGGCGGGCATCCACGCGGTCGCCCAGCTGCTCGGAGTTAAGGTACGTCACGTCCTGCACGTTCTGTTCGCCATGAAACATGGCGTTCAGAAAGCTGATGAGCAACTCCTTGTTAAACTCTGAGCCGAACAAGCGCTTAAAGCCAAAATCTGTATGTGGATTGATGTATTTCCCCGTCATAACGCTGCATTTATTATTCCGTGAGCAAATATACGGTATTTTTTGCTAATAATACAACGCATGGACCTGTATTTTAACAAAAACATGGGCGGTGGCCGTCAGTCCTCGCTCATTCCGCCATCTCGCGGTCGAGGCGGTCGCGCCACAGATACTTGCGCGTTTCATGCACCACCACGCCATTGAGGCAGATGAGCGACAGCAGGTTGGGAATGGCCATGAGGGCGTTCATGCAGTCGGCTATGTTCCACACGATCGCAAGGTTCGCCACGCTGCCCACAAACACCGCCACGATGTAGAGCAGGCGGTAGGCCAGCGTCCAGCGCTTGCCCTTCAGATACTCCATGGCCCGCTCGCCATAATAGCTCCATCCGAGAATGGTGCTGAAGGCAAACGTGAGGAGGCCGAAGCTGAGGATGAATGGGCCCACCACGGGAATCTTGGCAAACGCCACCTTCGTTAGCTCCGCCCCGTTCTGATAGTCGATGTCAGGATAGGCCATGATGCTGCTCACAATGACCAGGCCCGTGAGGGCGCAGATCACCACCGTGTCCCAGAAGGTGCCGGTCGACGACACCAGTGCCTGCCTCACGGGGTTCTTCGTGCGCGCCGCCGCCGCCACGATGGGCGCCGAGCCCAGTCCCGACTCGTTGCTAAACAGGCCGCGCGCTATGCCGTAGCGGGCCGCCATGATCACCGAGCCGCCCGCAAAGCCACCGCCCGCGGCTTCGGGCGAGAAGGCCGACCGCACAATGAGGCGCAGCGCCGGAACCACATAGCTGGCGTTGGCCTGCAATATGTAGACGCACCCCAGCACATAGAGCAGCGCCATGAGCGGCACCAGCATGCTACACACCTTCGAGATGCTGCTCACACCACCGATGATCACCGCCGCCGTGAGCAGCGTCAACACCACGCCACACACCTCCGTGCCGATCCCATACGAGGCGTGCATAATGGTCGATATGGCGTTGGCCTGCACCGTGCAGCCTATGCCGAAGGCGGCCAAGGCGGTGAACACCGCAAACAGCACGCCCATCTTGCGCCAGCCCAAGCCGCGCTCCAAGGCATACATGGGGCCGCCCTGCATGCGTCCGCCCTCCGACCTCACACGGTATTTTATGGCGAGCAGCGCCTCAGCGTATTTCGTGGAGATGCCAAACACGCCCGTCAGCCAGCACCAGAACACCGCGCCCGGACCGCCCAGCGCCACCGCCGTGGCCACACCGATGATGTTGCCCGTGCCGATGGTGGCGGCAAGCGCCGTGGCCAATGCGCCAAACTGCGACACGTCGCCCTGCTGCGACGAGTCGCGCTGAACCGACAGGCGGATGGTGAGAAAAACATGGGTGCCGAGGAGCAGGATGATCATGGGCCAGCCCCAGAGCCACGCGCTCAGCGTGGCGAAGAATGTGGTTGCATTTTCCATGGGCGATGTGTGTGTTGTTGTGGCCTTGCGGCTTTCAAAATGATGGTTATGCCATGGGGTGTGTGGCAAAATGCTTGTAAAACTGCCGCAAAGGTAGCAAAATAAAGTTAAACAACCGCAATAAGTGGAAAAAAGTTTATCAAAATATTTGGTGAAAAACATGTGTCGCTTTTTGGGGCGAAATAGCGAGCGAAAAAGCGGAATGGAAGGGGTGAAACGCCGAAAATGGAGAGCCGACCGTGGCGTTGGGCATCTTTCGACCCACGATAGCTTAGCTTTCGAGCCTCGAAAGGTAAGTCGTCGAGGTGCGAAAGGCCATGTATCGAGGTGCGAAAGATGGCCTTTCGCAGTGGGGAATGTGGAGTGTGAAATGCTGGATGGAGCCTTCTTGCGATAAGTATCTGAATGTTAGGCGGTTACAAAAATGCGCGAGAATGGCGTATTTCGAGGCGAGTCATGGCTCGGCTACAAAAACAGTGTAGATTGGGGGGAGGAATGTTGAGAATGTTGAACGGCAAATGTCGTTCCACACGCCACATTGCCGCTCAGCCTTCGGCCTGCTTGCCCTCCTTGGCCCACTTCTGATATTGCGAGGGCGTTGTGCCGATAATCTTGCGGAAAGCCGCAACGAAGCTCGAGGCCGTCTTGTAGCCCAGCTGCTCGTAGATGGCCTGGATGGTCATGTTGCCATAGTGGGCCGTGTCGCTCAGGCGGCGGCACGCCTCGCGTATGCGAAACTCGTTGAGGTAGGTCTTGAAGTTCTTGCCGTAGGTGTCGTTGATCACCATCGACACATACTTGGTGTTGGAGTCGACCATCTTCGCCAGCATAGCGAGGCTAAAGTCCTCACGGCTTATCACGCTCACGTCCTCCAGCACGCTGTTAACCTTCTCCAGCAACCGTGTGGCCTGCTCCTCGCTCAGGCCGACGGCGCTGGGCGCCGGGGCTGTCCCGGCGTCGTAGCCTATGGCGTCGTGACGTTCCGTGGGGCGCTCCGTGGCCGTGGCGTCGGCCTCCATGGGAGCGCTGGGCGCGGCGATCGCCACCTCTTGCTCCACGGCCTTCAGATATTGCTTGCGCAACTGCTGCACGTTGTCGTTCTGGCGCATCAACTCCTCGTTCTTGTCGACCAGTAGTCTTTGCGATTCGAGCAGGTGGTGCGTGCGGCGGCGCAACTTGAGGTAGAGCACCACGATGATCGTTCCAAAGGCCACAAACAGGCCCACCACCACCGTGAGCCAAGAGTTGCGGCGCGTCAGGCCGCCGATGATGGCGGTGGTTTGTCGGTTCTCATAGTCGAAGAGCCCGTTGAGCGCCGCGTTCATGCGCTGATGGCCAAACACCGAGTCGTTGAGCTCCAGATACCGCTTCTTATATATGTCGGCCGTGGCTGAGTCGCCTATCTGCCGGTAGGCCACAAAGATATCCTGGCAGACCGATATCTCGCCCTGGAGGTCGCGGTCCTTGTGGGCGATGTCGTAGCTGCGCTTATATTCGCTGATGGCGCGGGCATATTGCTTCTGCCTAAAGAGGATGTCGCCCATTTCCTGGTGGGCAAGCGCCTCGTAGCGCGGTCCCAGGTCTCCGGTCTCCACCAGTTTCAATGCCTGCTGCTGATAGAACAGGGCCGGGCCATAGCTGCCCTCGGTCTTTGCGATGAAGCTCTTGTTGGCCAAGGCATAGTAGTGGTTGAGCGGGGTGTTGGGGTATGGCAGTTCCATCTGCACCTTGTACCATTGGCGTGCCTCCTGCGGATCGCCCTTCAGGCAGCACACCTGCGTGAGGTTGATGGCCAGTTTGAGCTCTATGTCGGTGTTGCGGTCCTCCCGCGCCATCTTATACACCTTTTTAAAATAGTGCTCCGCGCGGTCGTAGTCGCTCATGTAGGCATACACGTTGCCAATGTTGCCGAGACACCTGAGCTGCGTTTGCCGGTCCTCGTCGGCCTGCGCGGCCTCCAAAGCCTGCGTGTAGAGCGACAGCGCCTCCGAAAACTGCTCGTTTTGGAAGTATTGGTCGGCCTTCGCTTTCAGCTTCAAGCCGTTGTCCGGTTCTCTCTCTATGGCCCTTGCTCCGAGGGAAAGCAGAAGCATGAGTAATGGCAATATGCAGCAGATGAGCCCCTGCAATCGGGTGGCCCTTGTATGGTGGAAGGTGTAAATTTGATACATAAACATGCTACAAAGTTACTATTTTTCTCCAATATAGCCATTATTTTCTCTATTTTCTTGAAAATATAGATAATGCGGTGACAAAAAAGACAGATTTCGATTAGGTTTCACTTTATCTTTGCAGCGTGATTCTCACAAGTCGTAACAACAATTATTAATCATTAAGCGTATGAGAAGAAGAATGTATTTCTTGGCTTTGCTATTCACGCTTTTGGGAGCCTTGCCGCTTTCGCTCTCGGCCCAGGATGGGTTGGAAGTGCAAAAGCGGCTATTGGCATCTCCACACCAGCCGATAGCAAAGTCCGCTCCATTGAAGGCGGAAGCGAAGAGCATCCCCTACAATGAGAATTTCAACGACACGGTGTCGTGGAAAGATTGGTCGCAGATCAACAACCAGACGTGGCTCTCTGCCAACGATCAGGATGTTTGGCAGCGCTACGAGTGGGGCGGCCCCGATTATAAGGGCAGTGCAACGGTGTATCAAAACCATGGCGTGGGCCTCAACACGTGGCTCATCTCTCCGGCGTTGAGCCTCAAGGAAGGCATGACCTACCGCGTGTCGTTCTGGTTCCAGAGTTGGTTTGCGCCTGTTCACCACGTCTACCTGCTCACGTCGCCCACCGACACTGTGGCGGGCCGCATCAAGGTGCTCGACATCGTGAAGGACGCCTCTACCACCGACAATTTCCGTGCCGATGTGGGGATACAAGCCGATGGCACCTATTACCTCGCCTTCTGCGACAACACGCCGTATCGCGAAAATGGTACGGCTTTGCGCTATTCGGCCGCGATCGACAATGTAAAGGTGGAAGTCGTGAGCAACAATGCGCTGCCTACCGCTCCCATGGCACTTACGCAGGTGCCGGGTGAGAATGGAGCCACTTCCATGTCGCTCAAATGGAAAAACCCGACACGAAGCAAGAAGGGCGAACAGCTCGACTTCCTCAACTATGCGAAGATCTTCAAGGACGGAAAAGACTCCGTTGTCATCACCGACAATGTGCTGCCGGGTGCTCAGATGGAGTGGACCGATCCCAATCCCACACCGGGCAAGCATACCTATAGCGTGCTCGTGGGCAACTCTACGGGCGACGGCGACGCCGCCACGCTGAATACTTATATTGGTGTCGACAAGGCAGGCGCACCCGAGAACCTCTCGGTCGACTACGACGCCGACGCCGAGATTGTAACCCTCGACTGGGACACGCCGCATTTCGGCATGAAGGGCGGTTGGTTTGATGCCTCAGGCATTTCCTATCGTGTGGTTCGCCAACCGGGCAACAAGGTGCTGGCAAACAATCTCACGACAAACGAATTTGAAGACGACGACCTCGACAACTACGGCAACTACTACTACGAGGTGACCACGCGCACCAACGCTGGCCTCGGTGGCACCGCCGTTTCAAGCAGTTTCCTGGCTGGAAATGTTGCCTCATTGCCCGTTGTGCAAAATTGGGAAGACAGTACGACCTATGCCGCTTGGCAGATAGTGGACAACAATGCAGATGGCAGCACACTTGCAGTCGACCATTCTAATGGCTATGACAGTCCGTCGGCCATTGGTTGGCACTTCGTTGGGCAGAATGTTGACAAAACCAAGGATGAGACGCTTTATGCTCCTCCTGTAGAACTTGTTGCTGGAAAGAAATATAAGGTGTCGTGCGTAGTTAGGAACACTCCTTATTCCACATTCTCGCTCGACATCACCTATGGCACTGAGGCTGCTCAGGCTGCCCAGACCAACACGATCCTCAGCTACAGCGGAGTTTCTTCGGATGGCTCGTATGCCCAGATCGAAGAAACCTTCGAGGTGAGCAAGTCGGGACGTTACTATCTCGCTTGGTGGCTCCACGACACGGAGTCGAACTATGTTTACTTCGACGACTTCCGCATCGAGGAGTTGCTCGACAACAACCTCGAGGCCACAAGTGTGCGCAATCTCAACAACACACCCTCCGCTGGCGATAAGATTAGCACCGGCGTGGTGTATACCAACCGTGGCACCACGAGCGCCAAGTCGTTCACCGTGCAGTTGCTCGACAACGACAACAACGTGCTGGGCTCGTCGACCGTGCGACGCCCGCTTGCTGCCGGCGCTACCGGTACCGCCAACATTGCATGGACCGTGCCCGATGTGGAAGGTACCTTTGCCGTTCGCGGTAAGGTGCTCATGAGTGGCGACGAGTGTGCCAACGACGATGAGACAGTGCCCGTTTACCTCAATGTGCAGGGTGAGGGGCTGCGCGCCGTGACCATCGGCACCTCATCTGATGTGTCAGAAAATGTGCCTTTCAAGTACTATGGGCGCATCGTCAGCGAAAGTGTTTACAAGGCCGAAGATTTCCAAGGCATGGCCGGAAACATCGACTCACTGTCGTTCAAGGTGCGTATGGGTATGGAGCGCGACTTCCTCAACGTTCCGTTCAAAATTTTTGTGGCCAACACCGACCAGCCCGATCTCAACACGGGTTGGATTCAGCCTACATCGATGACCAAAGTGTTTGATGGCAACATCGACCTGAAGACCGGCGTTTACGACCTCACCATTCCTTTCAGCGAGCCGTTCTGCTACACTGGTGGCAACCTGGCTGTGCTTGTGGTGGGTCCTGAGGACGGGACGCTCTTCTCGCAGGAAGGTGGCGGCATGGGCGCTTACGTCTCCGAATATGGATGGGGTGCCTCTCGTACCTATGTTAGTCTTTCTATGGCTCCTGCACCCGATTTGAATGCTCTCAATAATGAAGTGGGCAGCTACTTCAGTTACGTGCCCAACGCCACATTCTTCTTCAACCCGTCTAATTGCGGTTCGCTCACAGGTACCGTCACCGATGCGGAAGGCAATCCCGTGAAGGGTGCTACGGTGTCGGGCGGCGAGTACAGTGGATTCAAAAACATCAAGACCACGACCGATGCCGAGGGTAAGTACTTCATCAAGTATTTCCCGGCTCAGACCTATGGCACGCAGATTTCAGCCACGGCCAAGGCCTACAGCGATTTCAGCGATTATGCCACGATTGCAGAAGGCGACACCACTACGCTCAACATCACGATGAAGAAGTGTGCCGTGGTGCGTTTGTCGGGTAAGGTAACCAGTGCCACCGACAATGCCACACCGGTGCTGGGTGCAACCATTGCCATCTCGGGCGACAACGATCTCACCACTACCACCGATGCCGAGGGCGGCTACTCTCTCAGCGGTGTGTATGCCCAGAAGAACTACACCATCAAGGTGACGGCTCCTGGCTATGAGGTGTACGACTATTATGGCGGCTATCCCGTCACCTTTGATAGCGCCGACGACAGCACTGCCACATTCGACATTAACCTGACCCCGACCACGGCTGCGCCTTATAGCGCCGAAGCCGTCGATGAGGGCAACAAGGCCGTCGTTACATGGCAGAAGCCGATCGAGAACATTACGCTCACCAAGACTTCTGACAAGGTGGTGGGGCAGTTTGGCGGTGCTTACAATATGTACATCGGCCACAGATACACCTCTGCCGAACTGAAGACTCTTGGAGTAGACAGTCTCTATTACATCAAGGCCGTCAAGCTTGTGCCTATGGCTTCGTCTACCTTCGAACTGGCCATATGGCAAGGTGAGGAGGGCAACGAGGAGCGTGTGTACGCTCAGAAGTTTACGCCAGAGAAGTATGGCGCATGGGTTACCGTCGATCTCTCTCAACCCATCAAGGTTGATACGGAGAAGAGCCTCGTCGTGGGTTACACCGTGGAGTCAAACGTAGGCGCTTATCCTGTCGGATTCGATGCCGGTCCTGTCGCCGACGGTGGCGACTGCCTCTTCGACCTCACCATGAACAAGTGGTCGACGGCGCGCGAACAGCTATCTTCGATGAACTACAACTGGGCCATCAAGGCCGTGCTGGGTAACGACAACAACGCTCGCGAGGTGGCTTGGGCCACTGCCCCACAGAGTGAGGCCAAGGTGGCAAGCGCTTACAATGTCATCCCTCTCGACTCAGTGCCTGCACGTCTGCTCACGGAGGCTCCTGCAGCACTGGCCACACACTATGGTGTTAAGATGCTCTCTGCAGCCGTTCGCCCGCTGGCTCCCGCCAAGGCTGAGGCCATCAATAAGATCAAGGGATACAATGTTTATCGCCTTGAGCCGGGGCAGGAATCGCAGACATGGAACTGGACACTGCTCAACAGTGAGCCTGTGACTACTCTTAGCTACACCGATGCAGCTTGGGATTCGCTCGAGAACAAGCCTTATCGCTATGCCGTGCGCTCGTTCTATGGCAATCCAAACACTTGGGGCGATGGCGTGCTTAGCGATGCCACATTCACCGATGGTGTAGACAAGGGCCGTTATGGCACACTCACCGTCACGGTCAATGCCGACATGGGCGACGCCGAAGGGGCTACTGTGCGCCTCTCTGACAGCAACAAGGTGCTCAGCGCCAAGGTGGCAGGTGGAAAGGCTACGTTCAGCAATGTGCGTTTCGCCAACTACAAGCTCTCTGTGCTGAAGCCGCTCTACGACTACTACACGAAGGAGATCAGCGTGTCTGCCAAGGATGCTGCCGACACCGTGACTCTCGCCTTCCATTCGAAGGCTCCTGAGACGCTTAACGCTACCGATTACATCAGTGAGGCTCGACTCAACTGGGAGGCCCCCACAGCCGCTGCCACGGCTTACCTCACGGCGTCCAATGACACGATTGGCAACGCTTTTGGCCTCAATGCGGGCACCGAGTACATCTGCGGACAGATGATCGCGCCCAGCAAGATGGAAGCCTATGCTTACAACGACTTCTACATCGACCGCATCGAGTTTTACGCCAATGCTGCCACAACCTATTCGCCGCTCCTCTGGGAAGGCCCCGACGCCGACCACACGGTTCAGGTGTTCCGTAAGGATTACACCGTGTCGGAGGACGAGGTGGGAACATGGACAGGCCTCACACTCGAAAAGCCGATCAAGATCGATCCGTCAAAGACCTACTATGTGGGCTATGCCGTAACTTCGAAGACGGACGAATACCCCATGGCTGTCGACGATAATGGCTATCCTGCAGAGGGTGGTTGCTACATGTATGGTTGGGATCAGATGAATGCCAGATACGGTTGGTATTTTGTGCAAACCGTTGGCAACTGGATGATTCGCGCACACATCACCGACACGCCCGATTCTGCAAAGGCTAAGCTGGGCGATGTGGCCTACAACCTCTATCGCATGAAGGCCGACGACGCTGCCAACGTAGCCGCTTGGACGAAGGTGAACGCCGCGCCGATCGCGTCGACCTACTATACAGACGCCACTTGGAACGACCTCGCCGACAACACCGACTACCGCTACGCCGTGAAGAGCGTGTTCTTCGACAACACGGAGTCGGCTGCCACCTTCGGCAAGGTGATGAACAAGGGCGCACTGGCACTGCTCACCGCCAAGGTTCAGACCAACAACAACCTCTCGGCTGCAGGCGCCGTGCTGCGTCTCCACGCTGGCTCGCTCAACTACAAGGCTGTTGTGGGCAGCGACGGCATGGCTGTAGTTCCCGAAGTGGTGAAGGGCAATGGATACGAGATCACTGTGGTCAAGGAAGGCTACGACACCCTGAAGGTTGTGAGCGACATTGTCAGCACTTTCGATACCCTCACCTTCCAGCTTGCTGAAGTGAAGCCCGCTCCTGTGGGACTGACTGTTCAGACTGCCGCCGACAATGCTTCGGTTAACATCAACTGGCTTGCTCCGGGCTCTTATGTGCCCAAGGAGGGATGGGCCTACTGGGATACCAACGAACCTTATGGTGGCTTTGGTACCTCTACCGGCACAGGATCTGTGGGTCAGCTCTACACGCCCGCCGACCAGGTCGAGAAGGGCATGAAGGGTCTCGACATCACCAAGATTGCCTTCTTTACCTCCGATCCGAGCAACAACCCCGTGCTCGATGGTGCACACTGGACGGTGAACATCTGGCGCAAGACCAATGGCGACAACTTCGAGGAGGTTTACTCGCAAGAGGTTGAAAACGCAAAGAAACCGGCTTGGAACGAGGTTGCTCTCAACACGCCTTACCATGTGAGCGGCGATGAGACGCTGCTCATCGGATACACCTTCTACGGTTCTGGATCGCCCTTCGGCATCGACGCCGGTCCGGTCGTAACAGGAAAGACCGACTGGGCCAACTTTGGCCAGGGGTGGACCAGCCTGGCAAGCGCTGTGAGCGGATTCAACTACAACCTTCTCGTTCACACCTATCTCGAGAAGGCTGAGTCGGCTTCGACGGCCGTTGCTCCCGCTATTGCTCCCGCCGAGAAGATCGGTGGAGAGGCAGCCATCGCAGGTGGCATCTGTCCAATGAAGAAGGCCGTGGCCGCCAAGGCTGCCGCCAATCATCTGCGCCTCGCCTACGCTTATCCCGTGAAGGGTTACCTCGTGTATCGTGTTGCCGCTGGCGACGAGAACGACGAGAGCCGCTGGACGGCACTCACCGCATCGCCTATCAACGCCACATCGTTTGTCGACGATGCTTGGAAGAGCGTGGAGCCCGGCAAGCAGTATCTGTGGGCTGTGAAGGCCGCCTACGTGAGCGGCACCTCAGAGGCCGCATTCACCGAGACGCTCAACAGCGACGGTACGCTGGGTGTGGACGACATCACGACCAATGGCTTCAGCGTGAGCAAGATTGCAGACGGCACCTTCGAGGTAACCGCTCCTGTGGCAGCTACGCTCACCGTAACCTCTGTTGCGGGTGCCGAGGTCTACAGCGGATCGCTCGAGGCAGGCAAGAACGTTGTGAGAATCTACGCCCCGCAGGGCATCTACCTCTTCGGCGCCACCGCCACGGGCTTCCACCAGGTGAAGAAAGTGGTGGTTAAGTAATCGAAAGGTTTATTCTCAATAGGCAATGGAACCGGAACCTCGCCTTCGTGCGGGGTTCACGGTCCCATTTTTCAGTAAAGATCCAATCTCCTTATTTTAATCTCTATGAAAAGGAAATTAACAACCCTTCTCCTCGCCCTGCTTGCGATGGTTCCGGCCTTGGCCGACGACCTCTCGCTGGGCTATTGCGATGGGCAGCAGGTCGACGAGTATGCCTTCAACAACACGCTGAGTGCGCCCTTGCGTGTGCTCAGCGAGATCGTGAGGCACAAAGTGCTCGTCGAGGAGTTTACCGGTCAGCAATGCTCCAACTGTCCTGCCGGTAGAACCAACATAGAGGAAGGTATGAAGGACGAGGACCATTATGTGATGATAGCCCACCACACGGGCTACGGCACCGACGCCCTCACGGCGCCCGGCACCACCAAGCTCAACTGGTTCTACAACTCGTCGACCACCTACGCCCCCGACCTGATGATCGACCGCAAGGACCTGTCGGCCTACGGCGTGTCGAAGAACGGCAACACCAATCCCACGCCCGTGTTTGTGGTGCCACAGGCAGCGCTCGTGAAGGCCATCTACCAATGGGAGAGCACGCAGGCAGCTCCCGTCTCCATCGCTCTGAAGAGAAGCTACGACGCCACGACGCGACAGCTCACCGTGCAGGTGGGCATGAAGCAGGTGGAGGGGCAGACCATTGGCAACAACCCCGCGCTCACGCTATGCATCATCGAAAACAACATTGTGGCCTACCAGTATCCTGAGGGCGACAACTATGTGCACCAGAAGGCCAACCGCGCCTTCCTCACGCAAGCGCTTGGCGACCCCGTGAGCCTCTCGACCGACGGCCCCACCTACGCCACCTACACCACCACGCTCGACGCCTCTTGGAAGCCCGAGAACATGGAGATCGTGGCCTTCGTGGCCAACTACGATGAAACCAACTGCACCAACTGCACGGTGTATAACGCCGAGGGGTGCGCGCTTGAGGGCAACGATATGGTGGACGGCATCAGCACACCGGAGGTGGCTTCCTCTGCTACGATACAGGCCGTGTACGACCTGCAGGGCGCTCGTCTTGGCGCGATGCGCCGTGGCCTCAACATTGTGAAGTTCAACAACGGCTCAGTTAGAAAAATAATAATCAAATAATAGACAACGATGAGGAAATTTACAAAACATGTTTTCAGCGTACTTGCGTCAGGCCTACTGCTGCTTGCTCCTGCAAACCTCTCAGCCGTGCCCGCTTATCCAGGTAAGATGAAAGTGAAGCAGGCCGACGGCTCTGTGCTGACCATTCAGCTTGTGGGCGACGAGTATGGCCACATGACAACCACGGCCGATGGCTATCCGCTGATCTTCAACATCTCGACACGCAACTATGAGTATGCCGTGGAGGATGCCAACGGACTGAAGGCGAGTGGCATGGCGGCTACCGAGGAAGGCCTACGCACCGCCGACGCCCGCAAACTGCTGGCCTCGGTCGACAAGCAGAAGGTGATGAAGGCGTTTGCCACCCAGTGGACCCAGACGCGCGCTGAGGTCGCCAACGCCCGCAAGGCCACGCTGCAAGCCAAGGCGCCCGCTCGCGTGGTGCGCATCAACGATGTGCCAACCATGGGCAAGCATGATGTGTTGGTGATTCTTGTGCAGTTTGCCGACACCAAATTCACCGACAACAACGTGATGACCGACCCGGTCGACTACTACGACCGCTTCTTCCACGAGGAGGGATTCTCGGAACATGGCGCAAAGGGATCGGCCTACGATTACTATCGCTTCGCCTCCAAGAACCAGTATGACCCGCAGTTTAAGGTTTACGGACCGGTAACGGTGAGCGGCAAGGCGAGCGACTATGCTGGGTCGAACGGCTCGGCCCTGACCTATAAGATGATACAGGAGGCCGTGCCCCTCGTAAACAGTCAGTATGACGTGGACTTCAGCACCTTCGACACCGACGGGGATGGTGCGGCCGACAATGTCTACTGCATCTATGCGGGCTATGGTCAGGCCGACTCGGGCAACACCAGCACCATCTGGCCCCACAGTTCCAACCTCGACCTGGGCACGGGCCGCGACCGCTCGTTCCTTGTGGACGGCGTGAAGATCGACCGCTACACCGTGTCGCAGGAGGTGAACGGACAGTCGCATGTGCCTGTGGGCATTGGCACCTTTGTGCATGAGTTTGGACATGTGCTGGGATTGGCCGACCACTACAACAATGGGTCGACAGCCTCCATGGGCTATACCAACAACGTGGGCAACTGGGACCTGATGGCGAGCGGTTCGTATAACGACGACCAAAACTGCCCGCCCACCTACTCGGCCTTCGAGCGCTACAGCCTCGGATGGGAAACGCCCGTGGAGCTCACGGCCACGGCCGACAGCCTCGTGACACTCTCGCCTTACACCGATGACGGACAATGCTACCGCGTGTCGGTGCCCAATGAGAAGGGCGAGTATTTCCTCATCGAGAACCGTCAGCAGAAATCGTGGGACACATACCTTCCCGGCCATGGCGTTCTGGTGTGGCATATCGACGAGGACCAGAGCGTGTGGGACAAAAACCAGCCCAACGCCGACGCCAACCACCAGCATGTGGATATTGTGGAGGCGGGCCGCACCATGTCGTCGACCGGATTGCCGACCGATCCCTTCCCCGGCGCCCGCGACGTGAGGAGCTTCAACTTCACCGACTGGAGCGGACGGTCTACCTTCGGCTTCGACTGGGTGGATGAGGCCGCCGACGGCCATGCCTCTTTCATCCTCTCCAATTCGGCCTATCGCTTGCCTTCGCCCGAGGTGACGGTGGATAGCCTCATGGGCACCTCGGCTCGCGTGGCGTGGGGCGAGACACCCCTGGCCAAGACTTACGACGTGATGGTCTACCAAGGCGGCACCAAGGTCGACTCGGTGAAGGCCGCAGCGCCGGGCAGCACTCTCTTCCGTGGCTTGGAGCCCGAGACCACCTATTCGGCCCGTGTGGTGGCCACGCTCTCCACGGTATCGTCCGACACCGCGAGCGTGGAGTTTACCACCCTGCCGCGCCAGATGGAGGAGTGGAAGCCCGAGGCGCTTGCCGCCACCGACGTGACGGGCACCTCGTTTACGGCCCATTGGAAGGCGGTGCCCGAGGCCGACGGCTACGACGTGTCGCTGTTTACCCGCACCCACGACGGGCACGGCAAGATGGGCACAGGCTTCGACGACTTTACCACCTCTGTGCCCAACCTGCCTGAGGGATGGAGCCTTACGGCCAAGCAGGGCCGTAACGACAGGACCTTTGGCGAGGCTGCACCCGCCATCAGGTTGCGTGCCGATAGCGCCAACCTCGTGGTGGCCATACCGGGCAACAGCATCGACTCGCTGCGCTTTTGGCACTTCGAGAGTACGGATGGCCTCATCCTGAATGTCGACAAGTATGCCGATGGCGCTTGGAGCAACCTGTGGCAGTTTGCGTCCGACGAGAAGGCATGGCGCACCGAACAGGTCTATGTGGGCGGCGCCGACAGCCTGCGCATCGTGCTAACACGCGCTGAGGGCAAGACGGGTGGCTATGTGCTGCTCGACGATGTTTACCTGTCGTATCTCTTCGACCAGTTTACGTGGAAGCAGACCTTCGCCACCACCGAGACGGGTAGCGACGCCTTCCGTGTGGCCGACGACGGAACCACGCTGAGCTACACGGTGGCCGGCCTGTCGCCCGATGAGGTTTACGGCTATAGCGTGCAGGCGCATCTTGGCGATCGGCTGTCGCTCATGTCGGATACCATCAGCGTCGACACAATGAGCGTTCCTAACGGCATCCATGTGGTTGACGCGGCTTCGCAGCCCATGGCCGTCTACGACCTGCAAGGTCGCCGCGTGGCCACGCTCACAGCTGGAGCGAACGCGGCCGCCGTGCTGCCCAAGGGCATTTATATGGTGCGCGGCAAGAAGATTGTGGTGAAATAAGCCCTCCAATCATTCATTATTCAGCCCCAACGAATAGGCGCCAATGGTGCCTGTGCGTTGGGGCTTACGGTTAAATTTTGCACGGGGGCTATTTTCTTTTTCGTTTGTTTTGTTTTAAGTTCTTTTCTATTTATCTTTGCAGCAACCAATCGCTAAAACAATCGAATAGACAGGCAAAGAACGTCGCATTCAGACATAACACCATACAACAACCATGACACGACAATACCTATTGGGCTTCGACGTGGGGAGCAGCAGCGTCAAGGCATCGCTCGTCGATATCGATAGTGGCCAGTGCGCCGCATCAGCCTTCTACCCCGAGACCGAAGCGCCCATCAAGGCCGTAAAGTCCGGATGGGCCGAGCAAGACCCCAACATGTGGTGGGAAAACGCAAAGCGAGCCCTCGCCACCATTATGGGCCAAACGGCATGCAAGGGCTCTGACATAAGGGCCATCGGCATTTCCTACCAAATGCACGGACTGGTATGCGTAGACCGCAACCTCAACCCGTTGCGCGACAGCATCATCTGGTGCGACTCGCGAGCCATTCGCTATGGAGAGCAAGCGTTCGACAGGCTCGGAGCCGACTATTGCCTGAGCCACCTGCTCAACTCGCCCGGCAATTTTACCGCGGCCAAGTTGGCGTGGGTGCGTAGCAACGAGCCGCAATGCTTCGAGCGCATCTACAAGATCCTGCTGCCTGGCGACTACCTCGCCATGAGGTTGAGCGGAGAGCCATGCACCACCATCAGCGGACTATCGGAGGGCATATTCTGGGATTTCAAGGAGCGAAAGGTGTCGCAACCGTTGCTCGATGAGTTCGGCATAAGCCAAAGCCTCATACCCCATGTGGTACCAACCTTTGGCATACAGGGCAGGGTGACGGCACAGGCCGCCGCCGAGACTGGGCTGGCCGAGGGAACCCCCATCGCCTATAGGGCAGGCGACCAGCCCAACAACGCGCTCTCGCTCAATGTGCTCAACCCCGGAGAGATTGCCGCCACGGCCGGCACATCGGGCGTGGTGTATGGCGTGCTGGGAAAGGTCGACTACGACCCGAAGAGTAGGGTGGGAACCTTCGCGCACGTCAACTACACACCGTCGACCACAAGGCTCGGCGTGCTGCTCTGTGTAAATGGAACAGGATGTCTCAACTCATGGATTCATCGCAATATGGCACCCGACCTGACGTATCCGGAGATGAACCAACTGGCCAGCATGGCACCCATTGGAAGCGATGGCGTGACCATCATTCCCTTTGGCAACGGAGCGGAGCGTGTGCTCGAAAACCAGGAGACGGGATGCGACATACAGGGAATCAACTTCAACAAGCACAATCGTTCCCACATCATACGTGCAGCACAGGAGGGAATCGTGTTCTCGTTCTGCTATGGCATGGAGATTATGAGAGGCATGGGAATGAACATCAAGAAGATTAACGCCGGAAACGCCAACATGTTCCTCAGTCCGCTCTTCAGGCAAACACTTGCCAGCACCACCGGGGCAACCATCAATCTCTACCAAACCGACGGAAGCGTGGGAGCGGCAAAGGGCGCTGGCATGGGATGTGGCATTTACAAAGACAGCAACGAGGCTTTCGCCACGCTCAAGAAGCTACACGTGGTGGAACCAGAGGCCAACAAGGAAAGCCTGTACCAAGAAGCGTACGGGCGATGGAAAGAAGCACTTGACAACAAACTTGACAACAAACTTAACAACAAACTTAACAACAAACTAAGTTAATTTTAAAACAATTATGGCAAAAGAGTTTTTTCCCCAAATAGGTGTCATCCCATTTGAGGGCCCCGAAAGCAAGAATGTAATGGCCTTTCATTACTACCAGCCAGAGAAGGTGGTGATGGGCAAGAAGATGAAAGACTGGCTCAAGTTTGCAATGGCCTGGTGGCACACTCTCGGACCGGCATCGGGCGACCAGTTTGGTGGCGCCACACGAAGCTACGAGTGGGACAAGGCCGACAACGCCCTGCAGAGAGCCAAGGATAAGATGGATGCCGGATTCGAAATCATGCAAAAGCTCGGCATTGAGTATTTCTGCTTCCATGATGTGGACCTCATCGATCCCGCCGACGATATCGACGAGTATGAGGCCAACATGAAGGCCATCACCGATTATGCCCTCCAAAAGATGGAGGCAACCAACATCAAGTTGCTTTGGGGAACGGCCAACGTGTTTAGCCACAAGCGCTACATGAATGGAGCCGCTACCAACCCCGACTTTGGCGTGGTGGCGAGAGCCGCCGTGCAGATCAAGAACGCCATCGACGCCACCATCAAGCTTGGAGGTGCCAACTATGTGTTCTGGGGTGGACGCGAGGGTTACATGTCGCTGCTCAACACCGACCAGAAACGTGAAAAGCAGCATCTCGCACAGATGCTCACCTTGGCACGCGACTACGCTCGCGCCAAGGGATTCGAGGGCACCTTCCTCATTGAGCCGAAGCCTATGGAACCCACCAAGCACCAGTATGACGTCGACGTGGAAACCGTAGTGGGATTCTTGCGTGCGCACGGCCTCGACAAGGATTTCAAGGTGAACATCGAGGTGAACCACGCCACACTCGCCGGACACACTTTCGAGCATGAGCTCGCCGTGGCTGTCGACAACGGCATGCTCGGATCGATCGACGCCAACAGAGGCGACGCGCAAAACGGATGGGACACCGACCAGTTCCCCATCGACAACTATGAGCTCACGCAGGCCATGATGCAAATCATACGCAACGGTGGACTCGGCAATGGCGGTTCCAACTTCGACGCTAAGTTGAGACGCAACAGCACCGATCCGGAGGACATCTTCATTGCCCACATCTCGGGCATGGACGCCATGGCCCGCGCCCTCGAGAACGCCGCCGCCATACTCACCGAGAGCCAGCTGCCCGCCATGCTTAAGGAGCGCTACGCCAGCTTCGACCAAGGAGAGGGCAAGCAATTTGAAGAGGGGAAACTCAACCTCGAGCAACTCGTAGATTACGCCAAGAAGAACGGTGAGCCGAAGCAAACGAGCGGCAAGCAAGAGAAATACGAAACCATCGTTGCGCTCTATGCCAAGTAAACCCTAAGAAAGCAACGATGGCGCCGCGCATATCGTAGCGCCAATCAACCCAAACCCAAAAGGACCAAGCCTCCCCAGGCCTGGTCCTTTTTTGCTATAAGCCCGCACCTGCTGTGGGTGCTCCGTGGGTGCACATCAATAGCCGTGGAAGCGTAGCATTTGTTGAGCCATTGGGTCGCCGGCGTTGGCGGCTTTGCGCAAGAGCCGGAGGCCCTTGGAGGTGTCGGTGGGGCCGCCGCGCCCTTCAAGGAGCACGAGGCCGTAGAGGGCGTCGCCCAGGGTGAAGCCGAAGTAGGCCACACGTTCCAGTAGGCGGCGGGCACGATGCTCGTCGTCGTTCGAGTTGTTGTGTAGCAACAGGTGGGCGAGGTTGCAAGAGGCTTGTGCATAGTTGGCGCCCATGTAGCGTGCGCCTTCTCCTTCCCACTTGCGGTGCTTGATGTAACGCATATAATAGCTGATGGCCCATCGCTTGTTCTCGCGGCCGTATTGCGCATAATAGTGCATGTGGCCCAACCAGAGGAGCGACTCGTCGCAATGGTCCTCGCTCCGTTTGAACCAATCGTAAGCCTTGTCGTAGTTGGGTTTCACCTGGTGGCCCATCACAAGGAACAGGGCCTTCATGTTCATGGCCAAGTATTGGCCCTCCTCGGCGGCCTTCGAGAAATAGCGATACGCCTGCTGGCCATACCAATTGGGGGAGTGACTGCCCGGAAGATCGGCTATCTCGTAATCGTCGTAGTTTACGTAGCACTCGTTGTAGAGGCAGGCCAGCCATAGGTGCGTGTCGCGCCAATGGGGCGTGAAATGGTCGCTTACGGCCACCACCAACTCGTGGGCCGACCGCAGGTTGTGGTATTCTGTTTCGAATGTCACGTCGTCCTCGTCGATTTCTTCGTCATCTTCGTACTCATCGTCCTCGTCAATTTCGTCGTCATCTTCGTACTCGTCGTCTTCGTCGTCTTCGTCGCAATCCTCATCCTCGTCGGTTTCGTCGCAGTCGTCTTGGCTCTCCTCATCCTCCAAGTCGTCCTCGTCCTCGCAGTCGTCGGTTTCGTCCTCATCGTCGCCATCGCCATCCTTGTAGCATATCCAGGCAAAGTAGACCAGTATGTCGTCGATGCACGGCGTGGAAGGCCGATTGCGGACCTCATCTATGCAGCAGAAGAGCAATTCGCGGGCCAACTCATACTCCTCTTCCTCGATGAGCTGATGGAGCATACCGCCCACATCATATTGCTCCGGCGCGAAGTTGTGTTTCACGCAGAGCGCCATATTGTCGATCCAAAACCTTACCTCGCGGGCGCGCTCGGCATCGGGATCCAGTTCGGTGAGCACATCCGGGTCGGTTTCGTCCTCGAGCTCCATCATCTTGCGTGCCCAGGCGCTCGTCGCTTCATCGTAGCGGGCGGCGGAGGGTTGGTTGTCCTTGGGGTTGACGGTTGGTTCCGGCAGGGGCTTGTCGTACACCTTGGTGATCTTGTCGGCTTTCGCCTGCTTGCGTTTGAAGAAATCGAATAGGCTCATCGTAGGGTGGTTTGAAGGTGGGTTAATAATGCGGTGGGGTTTATGTTGCAAATGTATATAAAAAAAGGCAGACTAAAGAAATTTTGGATGTTGAATGTGGAGCGGGGAATGATGATGTTGTTGTTGAATGTGGAAGGCGCCATCACGAGCCGAAGCTCCTCGTCCTCATGCGTAATGCCGAAGCATACCGCCCTCGCCTTGGGCGAATAGGCTTCGGCCAGAACGGCAGCGTCGTTGGCCTTTGCCCGCTTTACGATCTCCTCTGTTTCCATAATTGTGGCTCCATGATTGTGGCTCCCCTTAATAAGATAAGGATAACCCGCAGATGACTGCACGACGCCCTGTTAATAATCATTAACGGCAACCCACACACACTATTATGGCGAATGCGGAGTGTGTGGTAAAACGCTCCGTACAAGGGTTAAGCCTTGCCATCGACAAAAAGTCCACCGTGCCATTTGGGTGCCGTGGACATTCTTATTTTCCAACGCGATGGGGGAAGAATCAGCGTGGTTATTCTATGCCTAAGCGTGCGCGTATCGCCGCTGCAGCGTTATACATCTCTTCGCTTTCCGCGAGCCGCTGGGTATCGCGATATAGAATTGCCAGGTTGTTGTATGAATCGGCCAAGTCCGGCTCATATGCCTGTGGAGTGTCCTTCGCCAGGCGTTCATATATCGCCAATGCCGACTTGAACATCGCTTCGCTTTCCTTGAACCGTTGGGTGTAGCTATATAAAACTGCCAGATTGTTTAATGATTTTGCCAAGGCCGGCCCATATGCCTGTGGATTGTCCTTCGCCAAGCGTTTACGTATCGCTATTGTCGACTTGTACATCGCTTCGCTTTCCTTAAACCGCTCGGTGGTGTAATATAGAATAGCCAGGCTACCATATGAATCAGCCAAGTCCGGCTCGTATGCCTGTGGATTGTCCTTTGCCAGACGTTCGTGTATCGTCAATGCCGACTTGTACATCGCTTCGCTTTCCTCGAACCGCTGGGTAAAGCGATATAGAATAGCCAGGTTGTTATATGAATCAGCCAAGACAGGCTCGTATGCCTGTGGATTGTCCTTCGCCAAGCGTTCACGTATCGCTATTGCCGACTTGTACATCGCTTCGCTTTCCGCAAAACGTTGGGTATCGCGATATAGAATTGCCAGATTGTTATAGGATCGTGCCAAGTCCGGCTCGTATGCCTGTGGATTGTCTTTTGCTAAGCGTTCACGTATCGCCAATGCCGACTTGAACATCGCTTCGCATTCATTAAACCGCTGGGTGTCGCTATATAGAATTGCCAAGTTGTTATATGACTCAGCCAAGACCGGCTCGTATGCCAGTGGATTGTCCTTCGCCAAACGTTCATAAATCGTCAATGCCGACTGGTACATCGCTTCGCTTTCCTTAAACCGCTGGGTAGCGAGATATAGATTTGCCAAGATGTAATATGAATCAGCCAAGTCTGGCTCGTATGCCTGTGGATTGTCCTTCGCCAAACGTTCGCGTATCGCTAATGCCGACTTGTGCATCGCTTCGCTTTCCGCAAACCGCTGGGTAGCGAGATATAGATTTGCCAAGATGTAATATGAATCAGCCAAGTCTGGCTCGTATGCCTGTGGATTGTCCTTTGCCAAGCATTCACGTATCGCTATTGCCGACTTGTACATCGCTTCGCTTTCCTTGAACCGCTGGGTGTCGCTATATAGAATTGCCAAGTTGTTATAGGATCGTGCCAAGTCCAGCTCGTATGCCTGTGGATTGTCCTTCGCCAGACGTTCATATATCGCCAATGCCGACTTGAACATCGCTTCGCTTTCATCAAACCGTTGAATATCGCTATATAGAGCTGCTAAGTTGTTATAGGATCGTGCCAAGACCGGCTCGTATGCCTGTGGAGTGTCCTTTGCCTGACGTTCAAATATCGCCAATGCTGACATGTGCATCGATTCGCTTTCCTTGAACCGACGGGTAACGCGATATAGATCTGCCAAGTTGTTATAGGATCGTGCCAAGTTCGGCTCGTATGCCTGTGGATTGCCCTTCGCCAAGTGTTCACGTATCGCCAATGCCGACTTGTGCATCGCTTCGCTTTCCTTGAACCGCTGGGTGGCGCTATATAGATTTGCCAAGTTGTAATATGAATTAGCCAAGTCTGGCTCGTATGCCTGCGGATTGTCCTTTGCTAAACGTTCATATATCGCCAATGCCGACTTGTGCATCGATTCGCTTTCCTTGAACCGCTCGGTGTCGCTATATAGAACTGCTAAGTTGTTATATGAAACCGCCAAGACCGGCTCGTATGCCTGCGGATTGTCCTTCGCCAAGTGTTCATATATCGCCAATGCCGACTTGCACATCGCTTCGCTTTCCTTGAACCGCTGGGTGTCACTATATAGAGCTGCCAAGTTGTTATATGATCGTGCCAAGTCCGGCTCGTATGCCTGTGGAGTGTCCTTCGCCAGGCGTTCAAATATCGCCAATGCCGTCTTGTGCATCGCTTCGCTTTCCTTGAACCGCCGGGTGTCACTATATAGAGCTGCCAAGTTGTTATATGATCGTGCCAAGTCCGGCTCGTATGCCTGTGGAGTGTCCTTCGCCAGGCGTTCAAATATCGCCACTGCCGACTTGTACATCGCTTTGCTTTCCTCGAACCGCTGGGTGTCGCGATATAGATTTGCCAAGTTGTTATATGATTGTGCCAAGTCCGGCTCGTATGCCTGTGGATTGTCCTTACTCAAGCGTTCGCGTATCGCCACTGCCGACTGGTACATCGCTTCGCTTTCCTTAAACCGCTGGGTGTCGCTATATAGAATTGCCAAGTTGTTATAAGATACTGCCAAGTCCGGCTCGTATGCCTGTGGATCGTCCTTCGCCAGACGTTCATATATCGCCAATGCCTTCAGGTACATCGCTTCGCTTTCCTTGAACCGTTGGGTGGCGCTATATAGAATAGCTAGGTTGTTATATGAAACAGCCAAGTCAGGCTCGTAGGTCTCGGGATGGTCGCGACACAACTCTGTTCTGATAGACACACACTCCTCTATATACGCTTCACTTTTGGTGAATTGGTTGTTTTCAGACAAGAAACAGTAATACGCATTTAAATGGTCAGCAAGCTCTGCCTTGGACAAATGGTTTCGAGACAGTTGGATAGCCCGCTCGTAGGCATTGCAGGCGAGTGGGAATCTCTCACTATTGTCAATGTCGAGCATCAAGGCTTTGGCTCGGAGAATGTAATCCTCCACCTGCGCTTGGATGGTCTGTATGCCTTTCTCTATCAGTTCGTTGCCAGCCTGCACCAGTTGGCGGCCTCTGGCTATCTCCTGCTCCGCCAGCTTGGCCTCAGAAGCCATGTCGTCCTCGTTGAGCACATTGATGACGCCCTTGATGTTGCCTTGCTCAAACATCTCTATGGCGAGGCGCTTGCGTTCGCTCATGGGGCGACCGCTGCTGATCGACTTGTTGACCAGGAGGGCCAGGTCGAGCAACTGCTTCTCCATGTTCATGATTTGCTCGTGGCATTTCTGCCGGTCTATGATCTTCTCTCTGAGCAGGTCGTGCGTGTCGTCTATCCCCAATGCGCGCAATTGGGTGATGTCCTTGTCGAGTTGGGCATATTTCTCCTTCAGACTGCAATACTCGGGATTGGCTGCCGCAAAAGGCAGATTGGCGTAGTCGGCAATTTTGTAGCCCTGCAGCGTTACGTTGCCCGCTTCCACCTTCAACTGGCTGCCGTCGCCTGCAAACAGTCCCATGGCTGGCATAAGACGCTCAAGCTGCATAACAAAGTGGAGGTTCATGCCGTCATCACTGGCGTAGTTGCACCAATAATGGCCAATGCCCTTGAAGAGCTCGTCCTTGAACGTCTTGAGCTCGTCGGTTTCCAGCTCACCTTCCACAAGAGCGCGTATGTAAACGAAGGTCTTGGGATGGGTGTGACTGGTTTTGTACCCATCCATAGCCTGTCCAAACTCTTCGATGGTGTATTTTCCTGCAACCTTATGAAACATACAGATACACAGGTCGCAGGAACGCACGGTCTTATTGTAGGCATCCTGCGTCCTTTCCCCGGTGCAATAAGCGGGAAAGTCCTCCCATCTGCGGCATTTGATGCGGATGCCCCGGGGTTCGTAGATGTCGTCAAGTTTGGCTATCAAAGCCTGGAAACTGTTGCGGTCGTTGTTTAGCTCATTGCTGGAGGCAAGAAAAACGGTAATTGTCTTCATGCGTCATTTCCTGTTTGGTTAACGTAAAGATTAGGTGGTAGACGGATTGGTTATCGGCGAAAACCATCGCAAGGCATATATGTTTACCATCAACAGCCCACAGACAATAAACGCCGATGGCAAAGATAGCTAAATATTCCATATTGCGGATGAAATCGGCAAAGTATTTGCGATTTTTTTTCCTTGAGAAGGGGTGCCACCCGCCTCCACGACCCTTGGGAGATTCTGGCCAGCGGCAGCAGACATGAGCAATTAAACCAGAGAAACCCACTCCTGCGCGGCCGATTATATCGCCCTAAAAGTCACTTGACGACAAGGTAAGCAGAGCTTGACAAACACGAAAGCCGTCGTTGCTTGTTGCGAATTTTGGTACAAATCTTGTGTCGGGATTTCGGGCGAAATAGAGGGCGTGAAAGGCGGTTTGGGGCGTTTGGAATGACGGATGAGGAGCGGTGACTGGGGCGTTAGGCATGTATCGGGGGGCGATGGCTAAGGGATCGAGGGGCGGAAGGTAAGAGATGGAGGTGCGGAAGGGCATGTTTCGAGGGGCGAAAGATGCCTAACCGCAAGGCAGAATGAGGAGTGGAGAGAGCTGAATAGGTCCTTTGAATGGTAAGCGACTGAATGTTAGATGGTTACAAAAATGTGCGAGAATGGCGTATTTGGGAGCAAGGCGGGGCGCGGTGGGAAAAACAGTGTAGATTTGGGGGAGGGATGTTGAGAATGTGGAATGTGTCCTTCGGATGTTGGATTGGTGCGTAATGGCGAAGAGCCTATGCGGTGCAAAATTTTCGCAGGATTGTTTCCTATTGCAGAATATTTTTCATACTTTTGTCTCAGATATCCTAAAACTAACGACCTATCCGAATAACCGCGTCCTCTGAGAGGGACGCCACCCAGCTAACAGCATCGTGTGGTCCACTGTGGCAGGATAGCTACTTGGATGACGACGTTCGAGGCACAAAGCCCAGAACGCCCACAAAGGGCCGTCCACCAACTCTTCAATCTAACCATAATCTTTGGTAAATGGAATACGATGTCTTTATATCTTGCAAAAGCGAAGATTACCCGATAGCCGAGCGGCTCTACCGTTATCTGAAGGATAATGGCTTTTATGTGTTTCTCTCAT
>ULUS01036290.1_pt1 | contig 43214 bp, 26 predicted proteins | sample 1958761 | NCBI WGS metagenome assembly ULUS01 (sample SAMEA4835767, study PRJEB28245) | human gut metagenome | biome: gut microbiome; material: fecal sample | place: Denmark | collected 2008
ACTCCTTACCCGGAAATCTATTAGGTTTTATAGAGGAAAGATACAATATTAAATGAATAACTTCAAAGTTTTTGTCGCTCTTTTTACGCTTTATTTTGTTTGACTTGTCTGTTGTTGTTTCTGTGTTTTCTTTTCTTCGCAATAGCTCTTAATTTTTTATATGTACATAAGAACAGCTTTGTAACTATTCCCTTTCTCCGTCTGTGGTATTATGAAAGTGATTGTAAACAATTTCTCCTTTGACGTTTCCTACAGCCTTCTTTAGGACTGTTAGCGGGGATTCTTTGATGGCTTTCACGCTTTTCATATGTTTTAAGAGGGCGTCTTTTGTCTTGGGTCCGATGCCCTTGATGTCGTCAAGTTCCGATTTCAATGCGTGTTTGCTTCTTTTGTCGCGATGGAAGCTGATGGCGTACCGGTGTACTTCATCCTGAATGCGTGTTAGCGCATGGAATAGCTCACTCTCTGGTTTTAGTCCCACGACAATTTGAGGAAAGCCGAATAACAGTTCGTTGGTTCTGTGTCTGTCGTCTTTTGCAAGTCCTGCTATGGGAATGTTCAGTTGCAATTCGTCTTCTATAACTTCCCGTACGGTTTCCATTTGTCCTTTTCCTCCATCTGTTATTATCAAGTCTGGTAAGGTCGCGTTTTCCTCTATCATACGTTTGTAACGTCTTCTGACTACTTCTTGCATCGAAGCGTAATCGTCTGGTCCTACTACCGTTCTGATATTGTACTTTCGATAGTCTTTTTTTGATGGTTTCATTCCTTTGAAAACAACGCAACCTGCTACTGCGTCCGTACCAGATATGTTTGAATTGTCGAAACATTCTATTTGGTAAGGCATCTTTTCCATCCTGAGTTTGTTCTGCAGTTCTTTCATGAGTCTTACCGACTTTTGTTCTGGATTCAGCTTTTCTGCTTGTTTCAATCGGTCGAACTTGTATTGCTTTCCATTCATTTCGCTCAGTTCCAACAGGTGTTTCTTGTCTCCCTTTTGTGGTACAAAGAATGTGGCTTCGGTTAGCTTCCACTCCATGTCGAAAGGAACAATTATTTCTTTTGCATGACTGTTGAACCGTTCTCTGATGTCGAGAATGGCCATTGTAAGCAGTTCCTCATCACTTTCCTCGAGTTTCCGCTTATACTCAAATGTAAACGACTGATTCACGTTGCCGTTAGTCACGTGCATATAATTGATAAATGCGTTGTTCATGCCGTCGTCGTCTGTAATTGAGAACACGTCTACATTGTTGATTGTATGGCTTACCACTTCGCTCTTTGAGCAGTATTTGTCGAGGAGAAGGTATTGCCTTTTGATTTCTTCTGCCTCTTCATACTTTAGTTCTTCTGCCTTCTGCTGCATTTCTTGAAACAACATCGTGCATATTTCCCTAGTGTTTCCTTTCAGTATTTCTTTTGCTCTTCTGATGTTTTCTCTGTATTCTTCCCATGATTGCTTGCCTATACATGGCGCTTTACAATTATGTATGTGATATTCCAGGCAGGGTTTGTATTTCCCCATTTTAACTCCCTCTTCTGTAATTGGGAAATGACAGGTACGTGGTTTATAAAGCTTTTTAATAAGCTCCAATACGGCATACATGCTTTCTGTATGACTATATGGCCCGAAAAACGTGCCATGGCGTTTGTTGATTTGACGTGTTTTGAATATGCGTGGAAGATATTCGTTGGTTACACAAATGCTCGGATAGGTTTTGCCATCCTTTAATAGAACATTGTATTTGGGCTTGTACTTCTTGATCAGATTGTTCTCAAGTAGCAGTGCATCCTCCTCTGTGTTGACTACAGTGTACGATATATCGCGAATCTTGCTTACAAGTACTTTCGTTTTGTATCTGTCTACTTCTTTATGGAAATAAGAAGAAACACGTTTCTTTAGGCTTTTGGCTTTGCCTACATATATGATTGTGTGGTTCTCATCATAATATTGATAGCTGCCAGGCTTGTCTGGCATGCTCATTACTATGCTCTTTAAATAAGCCAAACGCTTTTCGTTTTCTTCTTTTGTCATGTGCTTAAGTTGTTTGTATCAAGTAGTTAAGACCTTTTCTGTTTCACGTGAAACTTTAGCGGTCTATTGTGCAGAATACATGTGCTTCCTTTTTAGAAGGCTATGCTTTGTATACTTGTCCTTGTCTAAAACAATAAGGCTTCATTTGGTGTGTGCTGATTTTGTCTATTACCCGTGTAGGCAGTGACATGGAACTAAGTCAGTATTGTTTCCAATGGTAAGTCATAAAAAGAATAGGCGGGCTTGTGTTGTGCAAACCTGCCTATTCTTTTTATTAAATTTGTATAAGCGATTCTACTTCTATGTCGTCATCAAAAACACTCCTGCCGTTGAGTCCTTCGTTTACTAGTTCAATCAAGAAGTTTACGTAGATTTTCTTTGGTTTGAATTTCTTGACCAAATCGCAAGCTGCTTTCATGGTACCGCCAGTGGCGAGCAAATCGTCATGGAGCAAGATAATATCTCCTTCCTCAATGGCGTCTTTGTGTATTTCTATGGTATCCTTTCCATATTCCTTGGCGTAACTTTCTTGTACCGTTTCGCACGGCAATTTCCCGGGTTTGCGACACAGCACGATTCCGGCACCAAGTTGCAGGGCCAGAGCCGATGACATGACGAAGCCACGGCTTTCTATTCCGACGATTTTTGTGATACCCTTGTCTTTGTAAAGGTCGTAAAGTTCATTCTCTATGATGCGTAGACATTCGGGGTTCTTGAACAGAGTAGTTACATCTCTGAAATTCACCCCTTTCTTCGGCCAATCTGGAATGCATCGCAAATTGGCAAGCAGTGTTTTGTTGTTCATTGTCAGTTACTTATAAATAATTTGTTTGCTTGTTTGTTTCACGTGGAACATGTGTAACATTAAAGTACTTGTTTAACGTCCCATGAGTACAAGAAGTACGTTGATATCGCTCGGGGAAACTCCAGGAATTCGGCTTGCTTGAGCGAGAGTTTCGGGATTAATGGCCTCTAACTTTTGCCTGCCTTCTGTCGATATTTGATGAATTTCGCTGTAGTTAAAGTGTCCCCTAATCTTTATGTCTTCTAATCGGTGCATCTTGTTGGCTATGATTCTTTCGCGTTCAATGTATCCCTTGTACTTGATTTTTATTTCAGCAGCTTCCATGATTTCATCTTTGCGAGTTCCGAAGGATTCCAATAAATCCCTCATCTCGGGCATAAACTGCATGATATTTGTTAGTGTGATTTGTGGACGTGCAACCAGGTCGAGGATTTTGCATCCTTCCCGAAGTGGGGCAGTTCCTAACTTTTCTAGTGCGGAATTTATTTCGACTGGCTTTACCGAGGTATTTCGGCAGAATTCCAAAACCCGATACAGCCCTTCTTTTTTCTGTATCCACCAATCGTATCGGTCTTTTTTTACCAGCCCAATGTTGTAAGCTTTCTCTGTCAGTCGCGCGTCAGCATCGTCTTGCCTTAACAATATTCTATATTCCGCTCTTGAAGTGAACATTCGGTAGGGCTCGTCAATGCCTTTCGTTGTGAGGTCATCAATAAGCACTCCAATATAAGCCTCGTCCCTGTGCAGAATGAAAGGTGAGCCGCCTGAACAACGAATGGCTGCATTAATGCCTGCGATGGTACCTTGTCCGCCCGCCTCTTCATATCCGGTGGTTCCATTTACTTGCCCGGCAAAAAACAGTCCGGGCACAACTTTTGACTCCAAGGAGTGGTTGAGTTGTGTGGGATCGAAATAATCGTACTCAATGGCATAGCCGGGGCGATACGCTTTGGCTTCTCTGAATGCGGGGATTTTGCGGATGGCTTCCAATTGCACCTCCATGGGCATGCTTGACGAAAAGCCGTTCAGATACATTTCGTTAGTGTCTTCACCCTCGGGCTCCAGAAAGAGCGGGTGATGATCCTTGTCGGGGAAAGTGACGAGCTTTGTTTCTATTGACGGGCAATAGCGTGGGCCGGTACTTTGAATCTGTCCATTGAAGAGCGGAGAGTCAGCCAGTCCTTTCTTCAGTGTCGCGTGTACCTCTTCGTTCGTGGCACAGGTCCAGCAGGGCAATTGTTGCAGTTGCCTGTGCTTACCGAAGAAACTGAATTGGTGGAAGTCGTTCTCTCCCTCCTGTATTTCCATATCCTCAAAGTGTATGCTGCGCTTGTCCAGTCTCACAGGAGTACCTGTCTTCATGCGTCCGGAGCGTATGCCGTGACGGGTAATGCTTTCCGTGAAATGGTAGACGGCGGGTTCTGCACATCTTCCTCCTGGATATGTGTGCCTTCCAATGTGCATCAGCCCGTTCAGAAAAGTGCCGGCCGTTATCACCACACTCTTGGCTCGGAACTCCACGCCCCATACAGTCTTTACGCCTACAGCCTCTCCATTTTCCACTATGAGCTCGTCAGCCTGGTCTTGCCAGATGTCGAGGTTGGAAGTGTGGTCGAGGATAGTGCGCCACTGCCAGATGAATTTTCCGCGGTCGCACTGTGCTCTCGGGCTCCAGACGGCAGGACCTTTCGAACGGTTCAACATCCTGAATTGGATGGCGGTGGCGTCGGTCACTATTCCCATATAACCTCCGAGCGCATCAATTTCGCGTACAATCTGTCCTTTGGCAATGCCTCCCACGGCAGGATTGCAACTCATCTGCGCAATCTTGTTCATGTCCATGGTGATGAGACACGTCTTGGCGCCCATGTTGGCGGAAGCAGCTGCGGCCTCACATCCGGCATGTCCTCCACCTATAATAATAACATCATAATTGAAAAGCATCATCTGTAATTTTCCGCAAAATTAATTATTTTAATTGGATTTTCAGAGAAAAACTTTGATTTATCACCAATTTATAGTATTTTTGCAGTCCCCAAAGCAGGTTCACATACCTACTTTATAGTATTGTCTGCTCCTCTTTAGGATAGGACAGTGGGGGCCTGTTATGTTTTGAAAATATAAATCTAACAGTTAAATATTTAAATTTCAATCATTTATGTGGTTATGTAATTCATCTATCGGTAGGAAAGTGGTGATGGCCGTAACAGGCGTTGCGCTTATCCTGTTCTTGACGTTCCACATGTCAATGAACCTTGTTGCGTTCTTCTCTGGCGAAGCTTACAACATGATTTGTGGTCTTCTTGGTGCCAACTGGTACGCTGTAGCGGCAACGCTTGGTTTGGCATTCCTTGCAGTGGTGCACATTGTTTATGCCTTTTGGCTCACCATGCAGAACCGTGCAGCCCGCGGCAACAACCGCTATGCTGTTACTGCCAAGCCTGCCAAGGTGGAATGGGCCTCACAGAACATGCTCGTCTTGGGCATTATTGTTCTTCTCGGCTTGCTCCTCCACTTGTTCAACTTCTGGTTTAACATGATGTTCGCTGAGATCACTCACATGACGGTGGCTCACGATCCTGCCGACGGCTTTGCCTTCATCAAGGATGTGTTCGCCAATCCTGTTTACGTTGTTCTCTACATTGTGTGGATTGTGGCCATCTGGTTCCACCTCTCTCACGGCTTCTGGAGCGCCATGCAGACCTTCGGATGGAACGGCAAGACTTGGTTCTGCCGTTGGAAGGTTATCGGCATTGTTTATTCTACTGTGCTGATGCTCGGTTTCCTCTTTGTGGTTCTGGCCTTCACCTTCAAGCTTGCTCCCAGCCTTTGCTGCTGCGCAGGTTGCTAACCGAAAGCCGTTATTAATTACAATTTAAAATCAGAAATCATGGCTAATAAGACTATAGATTCAAGAATTCCAGAAGGCCCAGTGGCCGAGAAATGGACTAACTATAAGGCTCACCAGCGCTTGGTGAACCCTAAGAATAAGCTTAAACTCGACATCATCGTTGTCGGAACCGGTCTTGCCGGTGCCAGTGCGGCAGCAAGTTTGGGTGAGATGGGCTTCAATGTGCTCAACTTCTGCATCCAGGATTCTCCTCGTCGCGCTCACTCCATAGCTGCGCAGGGTGGTATCAATGCTGCCAAGAACTACCAGAACGACGGCGACTCCGTTTACCGTCTTTTCTACGACACTGTGAAGGGTGGTGACTACCGTGCCCGTGAGGCCAACGTTTATCGTCTGGCTGAGGTGTCCAACAGTATTATTGACCAGTGTGTGGCTCAGGGTGTACCTTTCGCACGTGAGTATGGCGGCATGCTTGCCAACCGTTCTTTCGGTGGTGCCCAGGTTTCACGTACTTTCTATGCCAAAGGTCAGACAGGCCAGCAGCTTCTCCTCGGTGCTTATTCTGCGCTGAGCCGTCAGGTACACACCGGACGTGTGAAGCTCTTCACCCGCTACGAAATGGAAGACCTCGTGATTATCGACGGTCGTGCACGTGGTATCATTGCCAAGAACCTCGTCAGCGGCAAGCTTGAGCGCTTCTCGGCCAACGCTGTGGTCATTGCCACTGGCGGATACGGCAACACCTACTTCCTCTCCACCAACGCTATGGGGTGCAACTGTACAGCCGCTCTTCAGTGCTATCGCAAGGGCGCTTACTTTGCCAATCCTTCCTACGTGCAGATTCACCCCACTTGTATCCCTGTTCACGGCGACAAGCAGTCAAAGCTGACCCTTATGTCAGAGTCTTTGCGTAACGATGGCCGTATCTGGGTGCCCAAGAAGCTTGAAGACGCCAAGTCTCTCCAGGCAGGCACAAAGAAGGGCAGCGACATTCCTGAGGAAGACCGCGACTACTATCTGGAGCGTCGCTATCCGGCTTTTGGAAACCTCGTTCCCCGCGACGTGGCATCACGTGCAGCCAAGGAGCGTTGTGACAAGGGCTATGGCGTGAACAATACGGGTCTTGCCGTGTTCCTCGACTTCTCCGAGAGTATCGAGCGTCTCGGCATCGATGTGGTTCGCCAGCGCTATGGCAACCTCTTCGACATGTATGAGGAAATCACTGATGTGAACCCTGGTGAACTTGCCAACGAAATCAACGGCGTGAAGTATTACAACCCAATGATGATTTATCCTGCCATCCACTATACGATGGGTGGTATCTGGGTTGACTATGAACTCATGACTTCTATCACGGGTCTGTTCGCCATCGGTGAGTGCAACTTCTCTGACCACGGAGCCAACCGTCTGGGCGCTTCAGCCTTGATGCAGGGTCTGGCCGATGGTTACTTTGTGTTGCCATACACCATCCAGAACTACCTGGCAGACCAGGCCATTTGGCCACACCTTTCTACCGACATGCCCGAGTTTGAAGAAGCTGAAAAGCACGTGCAGGCAGAGATTGACCGCCTGATGGGCATCCAGGGAAAGCGTTCTGTGGACTCTATCCACAAGGAACTCGGCCACATCATGTGGGAACACGTGGGCATGGGCCGCACTGCCGAAGGCTTGAAGGAAGGTCTTGAACTCATCAAGAAGATTCGCAAGGAGTTCAACACCAACCTCTTCATTCCTGGAAGCAAGGAAGGTCTCAACGTGGAACTCGACAAGGCCATCCATCTCCGTGACTTCATCACCATGGGTGAACTTATTGCCTACGACGCACTCTCCCGCAACGAGTCTTGCGGTGGCCACTTCCGCGAGGAGTATCAGACTCCCGAGGGCGAGGCACAGCGCGACGACGAGAACTTCTTCTACGTGGGCTGCTGGGAATACCAGGGCAACGACGAGACAGCTCCCGAGCTCATCAAGGAACCTCTGCACTATGAGGCAATCAAGGTTCAGACACGTAACTATAAGAACTAATAAAAAGGAAATTCAAGATGGAAAACAGTATAAGTTTCACACTGAAAGTGTGGCGTCAGAACGGACCTAAGGCAGAGGGCCATTTCGACACATTCGAGATGAAGGATATTCCTACCGACACTTCTTTCCTTGAGATGCTTGACATTCTGAATGAGCAGCTCATCGAGGACGGCAAGGAGCCATTCGTTTTCGACCACGACTGCCGTGAGGGTATCTGCGGCATGTGCTCACTCTATATCAATGGTCACCCACATGGTCCTAACTCAGGTGCCACCACTTGCCAGCTTTACATGCGCAAGTTCAACGATGGTGATATCATCACCGTGGAGCCCTGGCGTTCGGCCGCTTTCCCGGTCATCAAGGATTGCATGGTAGACCGCTCTGCTTTCGACAAGATTATGCAGGCTGGCGGCTACATCAGCGTTCGCACCGGACAGCCACAGGATGCCAATGCCATCCTGATTCCCAAGGAGGATGCTGACGAAGCTATGGACTGTGCCACCTGTATCGGTTGCGGTTGCTGTGTAGCAGCCTGCAAGAACGGTTCGGCCATGCTCTTTGTAAGTTCTAAGGTGAGCCAGCTGGCTCTTCTCCCTCAGGGTCGTCCAGAGGCTGCCAAGCGTGCCAAGGCTATGATCATGAAGATGGAAGAACTTGGCTTCGGTAACTGTACCAACACACGTGCCTGCGAGGCTGAGTGCCCCAAGAACGAGTCTATCGCCAACATCGCTCGCCTGAACCGCGAGTTCATCAAGGCTAAGTTGGCTGACTAAGTCGAGCAAATATAATTATAGATAGAAACAAAAAAGTGCTGCAGTTTAAGCTGCGGCACTTTTTTGTTTTGCACGACATTGATGATGTCTGTCCGTTCCCTCTTGTTCACAAGGAAGGAACTGCAGAACTGATTTTCCCCTTGTTCGCACGCACGCGAGAGAAAAGTTTTCAAGAAATCACCACTATCTATCACCAATGGCGCTTGTGTCGGCTTAACTGCTTGACAATAAGAAATATAACAAGAGTGATAGATGCGTGATAGATGCACAATTATCTATCACTCCATCACGCTTTCGCAAATGTCGCAGCGAGCGTCCGAAATCAGTCCGACACTTTGGGCAATGCATGCCCAGTGCCTGTGACTACCCGTAAACGTGCCGTTAACGATGATTGCCTCACCCTTATTTCTTCTCTGGCAGGCCGAGTCGCCAGCGGTAGTCCTGTGGCAATTCGTCGTTAACTTTCTCGAAGGGATTCCGGGCGAGGCAGAGTGACATGACGCTGATTTTCAGTCCTTCCATTTCACTCAGTGCCTTGGCGCAAGCCTTCATCGTGGATCCGGTGGTCACCACGTCGTCTATCAGCAGTACATGTTTTCCTTCTATTTGTCGTGTGTCGCCTGCCCTGAAAGCCCCATTCACGTTTTCCCGGCGGTCCATCATGGTCATTTGCGTTTGGCTCTGTACGAACGATTTCCTTTTCAAGGCTTTTGTTGCCATGCCTATGCCCGTGGCCGACATCACGCCCCTTGCCAAACTTACGCACTGGTTGTATCCTCTTTCTCTCTCACGGCCTTTCGTGAGTGGCACGGGCACCAACACGTCGATGCCCTCAAAGAAACCGCTGCGGGCCAATTCTTGGGCTGCCATGAATCCCATCATCTCCGCGTAGTCGGGCCGGCCGTGGTATTTCATGTCGTGAATGAGGTCGCTCAGTTCCGAGTGGGCGGCATAGTAGAGGTAGGCGGCACACCGCTCAATGGGGAACACGCCCCAGAACAACCGGGCCATTGCATTGTCGTAAGGGTCTTTCCAAAGGTAGGTACGGGGCAGATTGAAGTTGCATCCGGCACAGACCACGTCTTCGCAGGCACAGAGCCTTCTGTCGCAAATGGGGCAGAAGCGCGGTGCTATCAGGTCTAAGGTTTGTCGCAGCCACCTCCTGTTCATGCCGTCAGTCCTCCCATTCTTCGTCAGCACCCTCACAGTCGTCCGTGTCCAGACATTGGTTTATCACGTCCATGGTGAATCCGCGTTGCAGGGCAAAGCGGATCAGCTTGGTGCGCAGTTCATAGCCAGACTTGGCGCGGGTCGATTTCCTCTTCTGCTGCAACAACGGGCGCAGGATGTCCACATACATATCTTCCTCCATCTCGTCGAGCACGCGGCAAGAGATGTCCTTGGGTATACGCTTCATGTAGAGCGCCTGCTCCACCTTGCGCCGTCCCCATTTGTTATACCTTATCTTGTCTCTGGCGAACGCCCGTGCATACCGCTCCTCGTCTACAAACTTTTCCTTCTTCAGATAGTTCATGACGCGCTCTTGCGCCTCGGGTGTCATTTCCCACTTGTCCATCTTGTCGGTCATTTCCTTCTCGCAGTGTTCGGCTTGCGAGCAGAGGGCAGCGAGTGTGGCAAGTGCTTCCTGTTCGGTTCTTGGTTTTCTCATGGTTGTCTTTCCTGTATGGCTTTTACGAAACGTATCTTGCCGAACATGTCGTTGCGGGTGTCAGCCGAGCCGAACCCTTCCTCCTTCAGCATGTCCAACGTCTCCTTTACGTAGATAGGGTTGATTTCAAAAAAGAGCATGCCCTGTGGCTTGAGGGCATGACGGGCATAGTGCGCTATGCTGCGGTAGAAGAGCAGTGGATTCTCGTCGGGTACGAAGAGCGCCATCCGTGGCTCGTATTCGAGCACGTTGCGTGCCATGTCTTTTTCCTCTTTCAGGCAGATATAGGGCGGATTGCTCACAATGACATCCCACACCCCGTTGTCTGCCGTTGGCGGATTCAGTGCGTCCTGCTTTCTCACGTTGACGTGGGCTCCCAGTCTCTCCGCATTGGTGCGGGCTGTGTGGAGAGCAGCTGCCGACAGGTCCCAGGCTTCCACATCAGCCCCCATCATGTCGAGCGAGAGGGTAATGGCGATGCATCCCGTACCGGTTCCTATGTCGAGAATCTTCGTCAGTGCCGTTTCTTTTGCCTCTGTCGGGCTTTTGCCCTTCTCGACGGATAGTCTTACCCATTCGCACAGTTCGGCTGTCTCGGGCCGAGGAATCAGCGTTTGCGACGAAACCGTGAACGTCCTGCCCGCAAAAGTTTCCTTTCCGAGCACGTACTGCACGGGTTCAGCCTTTTCCAGCCTGTTGAATATCTCTTCGAGCTGTTTCTGTTCTTCGGGGGATAATTCTTCCACCTTGCCGCTCACGATGTCGGTAAGTGTCATGCCGTATTGTTCTTCCAGCACGAGTCGTGTGATGGCGCGTGCCTCTCCTGCGTCATATATGCCGGAGAGCCGGTGCCATAGTTCGTTGTATGTCATAGTCTTGCTTGTGTGTGCAAAGATAGTGCAAACGAGCGAAATAGAAAACAAACTCGTTTGTTTTTATTTCCGGGTGCCGCAGTGTCTTCGGAAAAGATAGTGCCAACGAGTGCAATGAAAACGTGTTTTCGGATTGCCGAGTGTAGCCTATCTTATGCAAAGATAGTGCAAATGGGTAAAACAGAAAACGAACTGCTTTTATTTCCGAGTGCCGCCTTGTTTTATTGAAAGCTGGTGCAAACGGGCGAAATAGAAACGAACTCGTTTGTTTTTGTTTCCCGGTACTGCCTATATTCCCCGAAATGCGTTACCTTTGCAAGTACAATACCAAATACTCATGCAGATGAAACAACAAGAGATAGACGAGATGTACATGCGCCGTTGCCTGCAACTGGCTCGTGGCGGACGCCAGAACGCCAAGCCCAACCCCATGGTGGGCGCCGTTATCGTGGCACAGGGCCGCATCATTGGCGAGGGCTACCACGAGCGCTGCGGCGAGGGCCATGCCGAAGTCAATGCTTTCGCTTCCGTGAAGCCCTCCGACGAAGCCTTGCTTCACGAAGCCACTATTTATGTAAGTCTGGAGCCGTGTGCCCATTTCGGTCGCACTCCTCCCTGTGCCGACCTGATAGTGCGCAAGGGCGTGCGCCGTGCCGTTGTGGGATGTGTAGATCCCTTTGCCCGCGTCCACGGCAAGGGCATCCAGCGTCTGCGCGATGCCGGGATTGAGGTCACTTTAGGTGTTCTCGAGCGTGAATGTCTGGCGCTCAACAGCCGCTTCATCACCGTCAACACCCACCATCGGCCCTACATTATCCTGAAGTGGGCACAGAGTGCCAATGGATTTCTCGACGACTGCTATCGTCCTGTAAGGCTCAGCACACCTTTCACCCAGATGCTGGTTCACAAGCTCCGTGCCGAGTGTGATGCCATCCTCGTGGGGCGTATCACAGCCGAGCGCGACCATCCCCGGCTCAACGTGCGTGAGTGGAGTGGTCCCGACCCGCGTCGCATTGTGCTCTCCCACGTGTCCGACGGTGAGGTCCATTCCGGCATGCTGCCTCAGTTGCTTGCCGAATTGCAGGTCGATGGCGTGCAGTCGCTCTTGGTTGAGGGTGGCGCCAAGACACTCCATTCGTTCCTTGACAATGGTTGGTGGGACGAGATACGTGTGGAGACGGCTCCTTCCACCTTTACTGATGGCACACGGGCACCGCTTGTACCCTCGCAGGCTTTGCTCACCCGGCAGGACTGTTATGACGGCCAGGTCATCCGCTGTTACACTCACAGGGAATGACGGGCATAGGCTCGGGGAGGCTTCCGGAAATTGGAGCGATGTCCCATAGTGCAGTATATCGGACCTTTTCATGGTCTGTACCGAGCCTTCGGTAGACCGTCATAGCCGGTAATCCCGAAAATAGAGCCATCTCTTCAATTCTTGCCTAAAACAACAAAAAGGGGCGCACTCATGGATTGAGTGCGCCCCGAACTATATGCGTTAAATTACTAAACTTTCCTTTAAAAAGCGAACATGTGCTTATTTGCTCATGTTCATCTTGCGATTGAGGAATGCTGCATTTCCAATCACTGCGGCCATAATGGCTACTGTCAATACGAAGTACATCATAATCTTAATCCTTTCTTTCTTTTGTTATCCTTAATACTGTTTACCTGAATATATATTGTCGCCAGGGATACCCCTGCGTTGTTTTTCTGTTCAATCGGCAAGAGAGCTTACTTGCTGCTCTTGATGTCGATTGTCATATCGATTGTTGTAGCCAGTGCGAATGCGACAACTGCAACTACCATAAATCCAAACATTTCCATAATCTTAATCCTTTCTTCTTTTGTTATTATCCTTCGTTCAATCTTTACGCTTGCAAAGGTAATGCCTTTTTCTGTGTGCGTACACAAAAAGAAGGATTAGTTCTGTTTTCCCTTTGTTTTATTGACCTTAATCAATTATTGGCAGTATGTCAGTGACATGTCACTTCCGTCCGAAATCGGCTGGCACTTCGCCCCACTTCTTGGTTTCCCACTTAATAATAGGTGTGGTTATGGTGTGCGTGCGCAGCCATGCTTCGGCGCGTGCAATGATTTGGTAGAGTGGGGCTGTCTGTGGCGTGCGTTCCAGTTTGGTCTTGCACTGCTTCTTTTTCACCCACAGGATGGCGTTCACGCTGTCGCTGTAGATCACCTTGTCGCGTATGCCCTGCTTTTCCATCAGTGCCAGGGCGTGCACGATGGCGAGAAACTCGCCGATGTTGTTGGTGCCGTGCATAGGGCCGAAGTGGAACACCTGTGCGCCGGTCTGCAGGTCTATGCACTGATATTCCATGGGTCCGGGGTTGCCCGAGCAGGCAGCGTCTACCGCCCATGCATTGGCTACCACCTCGTTGGGCAGGGGCAGCACGGTGTCGTGTCGCCAGTCGGGAGGGTTTGTGTCTGTTAGCATTGTCGTTGTTGATGAAGTTGGAAAAAGGCGAGGGGAGTCAAGACCAAGTCTTGTCCTTTTCCACAAGATGCGTTGTCTTGACTCCCCTCAGTCGTTATTATAGAGGCTTTATAAGCGGTTTTGTTACATTCTTTCGGGCACTTCTATGCCGAGCAGTGCCATGCCGTTCTTCAGTATCTTCGCCACGTTCTGGGCTATTACCAGTCGCACCAGTTTCTCCTCTTCGGTGTCGGCACCGAGAATGCTGAAGTCGTGGTAGAATTGGTTGAAGTCCTTGGTCAGTTCGTAGCAGTAGTTGGCAATGCCGCTGGGCGAGTAGTCCTTGCCAGCCTGTTCCACGGCAGCTCCGAAGTCGTTCATCTTCTGCACCAGTTGCACCTCTTTCTCGTTGAGCGGCATGCTGTCGGCGAGCTGTGTGGGCAGTGTGATGTTTTCGGCGGCAGCCTTGCGCATGATGCTGCGTATGCGGGCGTAGGTGTACTGTATGAAGGGCCCTGTGTTGCCGTTGAAGTCTATGCTCTCGGCGGGGTTGAAGAGCATATTCTTGCGCGCGTCCACCTTGAGGATGAAATATTTCAGGGCACCCATGCCCACGATGCGGGCTATCTCGTTGCGCTCCTCCTCGGTCATGTCCTTGAACTTGCCCAGTTCCTCGCTTGTTTTCTTGGCGTCGCTCACCATTTCGGCTATCAGGTCGTCTGCGTCGACCACTGTTCCCTCGCGGCTTTTCATCTTGCCGTTGGGCAGTTCCACCATGCCGTAGGAGAAGTGCACCAGTTCCTTGCCCCACTTGAAGCCGAGGCGGTCGAGCAGGATGGAGAGCACCTGGAAGTGGTAGTTCTGTTCGTTGCCCACCACGTAGATCATCTTGTCGATGGGGAAGTCGTTGAAGCGCATGGTGGCAGTGCCGATGTCCTGCGTCATGTAGACGCTGGTGCCGTCGGAGCGGAGCAGCAGTTTCTGGTCGAGACCTTCCTTGGTGAGGTCAGCCCACACGCTGTTGTCGTCCTTGCGGAAGAAGAGTCCTTTCTCCAGTCCTTCCTCCACCTTCTTCTTGCCCACGAGATAAGTGTTGGACTCGTAGTATATCTTGTCGAATGCCACGCCGAGCGCCTTGTAGGTTTCGTCGAATCCGGCATACACCCAGTTGTTCATCTTCTCCCAAAGCGCACGTACTTCAGGGTCGCCTTGCTCCCATTTCACGAGCATGGCATGTGCCTCCTTGATGAGGGGGGCTTCAGCCTTGGCCTTTTCCTCGGCGTCCTTTTCGGTCATGCCTTCGGCCAGGTATTGTGCCTCGAGCGTCTTGCACTCTTCCTTGTAGTGCTTGTCGAACGCCACGTAGAAGTCGCCAATGAGGTGGTCGCCTTTCTTGCCGGTAGATTCCGGTGTGGCGCCGTTGCCCCATTTCTGCCATGCCAGCATAGACTTGCAGATGTGTATGCCGCGGTCGTTCACGATGTTGGTCTTCACCACGCGGTTGCCGTTGGCGGCCATGATCTGCGCCAGCGACCAACCCAGCAGGTTGTTGCGCACGTGTCCCAGGTGGAGCGGCTTGTTGGTGTTGGGTGAAGAATACTCCACCATCACCAGGGGCGACTCTTCGGTGGCATGCTTTTCGCCGAATGTGGGGTCGGCGTTGATGTCGTTGAGCAGCGCAATCCATGCGGCGGGAGCTATGGAGAGGTTGAGGAATCCCTTCACCACGTTGTAGCTTGCCACGGCGGGACAATTCTCGACGAGGTAGCGTCCTATTTCTTCTGCTGTGTCCTCAGGCTTCTTCTTTGAGAGCTTGAGGAAAGGGAATACCACGAGGGTGAGGTTGCCCTCAAATTCTTTCTTAGTCTTCTGGAGCTGCACCATTTTCTGTGGCACGTCTTGTCCGTAGAGTTCCTTCACTGCTTGGAGCGTAGAACTTGAGATTACGCTGTCAATATTCATCTTTGTTATCTAATTACCGGTATTTGTTCGTTTTCTCTATTTATTAGGTGCAAAGGTAGTGCAAATCGAAGACAATACAAAATAAAAGAGAACTTGTTTCGCTTTTATTTTTATTGTTGAGATGCAGCCTATCTTATTTAAAGGTAGTGCAAATCGAAGACAATACAAAATAAAATCCGTATATTTGCAGTCTCACAACAAATGTTTCGCTTATGATGATAGCCACTCTTGTTATTCTTGGTCTGACTGCCCTCATGTTTGTTATCGGGAAAATTCGTTCAGACATTGTTGCTCTTCTTGCCCTCCTTGCCCTTCTGCTCTGTGGCGTGCTCACGCCCCAGGAAGCCCTGTCGGGTTTCTCCAATTCCGTTGTCATCATGATGGTGGGATTGTTCGTGGTGGGTGGTGCCGTGCTGCGCACAGGACTTGCCCGCATGGCAAGCCGCCAGGTGATGAGGCTTGCCCGGGGCAACGAGACGGCCCTCTTCCTGCTTGTTGTGCTGACCACGGCCGTCATCGGAGCCTTTGTGAGCAACACCGGTACGGTGGCGCTTATGCTCCCCATTGTGGTCAGCATGGCCACACAGGCCAAGATGAACGCTTCGCGGCTGCTGATGCCCCTTGCCTTTGCCAGCAGCATGGGTGGCATGCTCACCCTCATCGGCACTCCTCCCAACCTGGTCATTCAAGAAACCCTGACAGAGAACGGTTATGCGCCATTGGGCTTTTTCTCGTTCACTCCGGTCGGTTTGGTGTGCTTGCTCGTAGGTATCGTAGTGATGCTGCCCCTCAGCAAGTGGCTGCTTGACAGGAAGGCTGCCGAGCAACGCGCTTCCAAGGGCAAGACCCTCGACCAACTGGCTGAGGAATACCGCCTTTCCCATCAGATACACCGTTGCCGGGTCAATGCCGGCAGCACGTTGGTCGGCAGCACGTTGGCGGAACTCGACTTGCGCCACCGCTATTCGCTCACGGTGGTGGAGGTGCGGCAGGAGAACCGCACCCACTCCAAACTCATGCAGCAGGTGAACCAGCGCATACCGGGCCCTCGCACCCAACTACAGGAAGACGACATACTCTATCTGGCCGGCGACGATGCCCATGTAGGCCGTCTTGTGGCAGACTATAGCCTGGAGCTGTTGTCTGCCGAGGGTGTTTCTTCTCGCCTTGCCTTCTACGACATAGGCATTGCCGAACTGGTGCTGATGCCCCATTCACGCCTTGTCAACCGAGAGATTCGCCAGTCGGGATTCCGTGAGAAATTCAATGTCAACGTGCTTGGCATCCGCCGCAAGGGAACAACCATCGTGAGCCATCTGGCCGAAGAACGTTTCCTGCCGGGTGACATGCTCCTTGTGCAAGGCACGTGGCAGAACATAGCCCGCCTGGAGGCCGAAGAGGAAGACTGGGTGGTGCTCGGGAGGCCTCAACAGCAGGCAGAGTCAGTCACACGCGACTATAAGGCTCCCTATGCAGCGTTCGTGCTGGCGCTGATGGTGGCGCTGATGGTGTTCGATTTTGTTCCCGTGGCTCCGGTCACGGCTGTGATGCTTGCCGGTGTGCTCATGGTGCTGGGTGGTTGTTTCAAGAATGTGGAGGCTGCCTACAAGACCATCAACTGGGAAAGTGTGGTGCTCATTGCGGCGATGATGCCCATGTCGGTGGCGCTGGAGAAGACGGGCGCCTCGCAGCTGATTTCCCACTCGCTGGTGGGTGCGCTCGGCTCCATGGGGCCAACGGCACTTCTGGCAGGCATTTATTTCACAACCTCACTTCTCACCATGTTTATCAGCAACACGGCCACTGCCGTACTTATGTCGCCCATTGCCCTGTCGTCCGCTGTTCAGTTGGGTTGTAGTCCCTATCCCTTTCTTTTTGCCGTGGCCGTGTCGGCGAGCATGTGTTTCGCCTCACCTTTCTCCACACCGCCCAATGCGCTTGTCGTGCAGGCTGGCGGATACAGATTCATGGACTATGTGAAGTTTGGACTGCCTCTTCAGGTTGCCATGGGCATTGTGATGATTGTTGTGTTGCCTCTGCTTGTGTGATGCCTTTTCATCGCATGGACGTCTCCGTATGCCAAATGGGCTTGTCCTGAAGCAGAGAATGTGGAAGTGAATAAAAGGTGAAAGCCTGCAGGGCTTTCACCTTTGTTGATTCCCTGGAGCGTGTGCAGACGGGGCTTGCAGTTTCTTTTTCAAATGGTGGTAGAGCCGCCACATGGCAGGCACGAGGAAAATGTCTGCCATAATCCATGCCACGGGGTCGCCGTAGCACACGCCGAGGAATCCCCATGCAGGCACCAGCCACAGGCTCACGCCGCACCGCGCTATCATCTCCATCACACCCGACAGCATCGACAGGTTGCTGTAGCCCAGTCCCTGGATGCTGTAGCGCAGGATGGTGAGCAGTCCGAGCACCGGATAGTAGTAGTTGCACAGCCGCATGAACTGGGCGGCATAGCGCACTATCTCTGTCTCGCCGCTCTTCACGAAGATCATCATCAGGTAGTCGGCAAAGGGATAGATGACGATGAACGTGAACACAAAGTAGATGAGCATCACCTTGATGGCGGAGCGCAAGCCGAGCGCTATGCGGTCCAGTCGTCGTGCGCCGATGTTCTGTCCGCAGTAGGTGGCCATCGCCACACCGATGTTCTCAAATACGCAGGTGAACAGATACTTGATGCGCATCGAGGCGGTGAATGCCGCCACGTAGACTGTGCCCAGGGCGTTGTTGGCGCTTTGGAGCATGATGGAGCCAATGGCGGTGATGGAGAACTGCAGTCCCATGGGTATGCCGTTGACCAGCAGTCGTCCCACCTTGCGGTCGTCATAGACGCGCTCCTCGCGGTTGGGAATGAGCAGTTGCATGTGGCGCTTGATATACCATCCGCACAGTGCCGAGGCAAACACCTGCGAGACAAGTGTGGCTATGGCGGCACCCTCCACGCCCATGCCGAACACGATGATGAACACCATGTCGAGCACAATGTTCACCACCGACGAGGTGATGAGAAAGTAGAACGGCTGCTTGGAGTTGCCCAGTGCCCGGATGAATCCAGAGAGGGCGTTGTAGGCAATGGTGAAGGGAATGGCTATGAAGTTGAACAGCAGATACACGTAGGCATCGCTGAAACATTCTCGGGGCGTGTTGACCACCTGGAGAATGCGGTCGCAGAACAGGCAGGTGAGCAGCGTGATGACGGCGGCTATCACCGCCGATATGCGCACCGCACCCGCCACATACTGCCGCATCTCGCTGAAGTTCTTGGCACCGAACGACTGTGCCACGGGAATGGCAAAGCCGGCGCATGCCCCGTTGCAGAAACCCATGATGAGAAACATGACCGACGTCGATGCTCCCACGCCTGCCAGGGCGTTCACCCCCACGAAGCGCCCCACCACGGCGGCGTCGATGATGAGGTACATCTGCTGGAGTATATAGCCCAGAATGAGAGGGACGGCAAATTTGAGGATGCCGCGTGTGGGCGAGCCCACGGTCATATCGCTGATTTGTGACATGTTAGTTATTGAGTGTGTAGTTATCCGGCTGCAAAGTTACGCCAATTCCCGTGGCTTGCCAAATCAGAAAGTTAAAATAAAGTTAGCAGTCCTTCGCTGCATGTCTTCCATTGGCGGTCTCGGGCAGCCGATGACATATCCATTGCTCCGCTTGCCCCGGGCTGAGTGCAGGTTTGGCTTTCATCCCGCTTTTTTAGGTCGCGACGAAAACAAATCTGCCGGAACCATTCGTGCCACTCCTTCCAGGCCTTCAAACTGTAAGTTGCCCACCCCAATACAGGTTTGCAACCCACGGACAATCCTCCTGGCGAACTTGCGGAAACCTCCGTGTTTACGGGGCAAGTGGCCACTTACGCTGTAAAAGTGTGACACTTTTCGCGATCTTGCCCTGTTTTACGGCTTTTTTTAAGTGTGCAATCGGCCATTACAAAAAGTGTGCCAAAAATTCGGAAACACGGAAAAATAATTCAGGCGGCCAAAATATGTAAAGAAACAAAAATCTCTACGTGACACGACGACTACACCTTCACATTGCTAACGCCACACCCTCCCACCGCTAACGGCACACTAACACATCGCTAACGGCACACTAACGAACTTCTTGCCGCAGTGGAAATGTGAAAACAGGCAATCTGCGCATGGATGCCGTGGCACGGATAAAGACGGGAGTATAGGCATTGGGTAAAGAAAAGTTACCGTCAGAAAACTTTTCGATGCCGCCTTGCTTTCACACGGACTGAGTGTTACGTCACGCAAAATATATGTGTGCATGCCTATACAAATCGTAAGCAAGAAAAAGTAATATAATATATTAATATATTATATTAAAACATTTAACATATCTACCTACCACGCATATATTTCGAACTGTCACGTCACATTCTTCCGAATTTAACATTTAGAGTAGTTGTGATAATGATTGTAAAACATCAGATATACAGTCATATACACGGGAAAATCGTGTTTCTCCATTATAGCCGATTTTAACATATCCAAGCGTGACACTTCGAAAAACAGGGCATTATTGGCTCCAAAACGTGCAATTGAGAGGCCAAACTATGCAGTTGAACACCCAAACTTGCATGGAAAAAAAGTTAAAAGGGCATTTTTGCACACAAACTTTACCGCTTTCTCATGCCGTATTTTTGTACCCAAAGTTGCATATTTTGCACTCTTTCGGAGTGAAAGATTCATTTTTCGGTATCATAGTGCGCCGTGTCGAAATTTGTTACTAACGAATGTTAATTGCCTATGTCGTGCTGTGGCGTGTATTTTGGTCGTCATGGAAAGAGCTGAAAGGGCATACACTTTTCGTATAATGAGGAATGTTGCGTATAATTGTGATTTTTTAACGGGGTAGGTAACGCTTTGTGAAATATTTCTTATATATTTGCACTCACATCCTATATTGTTCACGAAACATTAACCCAAACAGATAACGTTATGAAGAAAACTCTACTCTTCGTGCTTGCACTCACCGCCATGGGTGCGCTGGCACAATCGCTCAAGTTCGGCAAGCCACGTGCGCGTCAGCAAGAGAGGAAGGTTATGGTGGACCGACAGGCCAACAAGGCGTCACAGAGCCGCATGTCATGGGCTGCCAAAGCCAATTTCATACCCATCGACGAGGCGCAGACCTTGGACGACAACGGCCACATATTCCGCTACGTGTACGGATATGACAAGGACGGACAGCGTTCGTCGGAGGCCATCTACTGCAAGGAGAAACAGCAGGACGGCTCGTATGTGGACAAGGGACTCGTCGTGCGCGGCACCTACCAGTACCAGTATGACACGAAGGGCAGACTGTGCGCCAAGAGCGTGGACTACGGCACAACGAACAATGACTATGGATTCTACAGCTATTTTGTCCAGGTGAACTACCAGGATGACGGCAAGGTGCTGTATGTGAAGTACGTCAAGGGGGACAATGCCTTGGACGGCTATGGCAACGCGTCGGAAATGTGGAGCTATTATCCCGACGGCAAACTTGCCATGTACACCACAGAAGGCGACGGCCAGACTCCCGAGTACTACAAACTTACGGAGCAGGGCAACGTGAAGGAAACTGGCCTCTTTAAGGGCTGGGACCAGATTGACAAAACGCTGGAGTTGATGCCATGGCGCACCACAGAAGGCGAACTCAACGATTCCACCATTACCCATTACGGACGTATCTACAGCAGTTCGGACACCAACACCCGCGACAAGACCAAGGTGGAGCACTACAAATATTCACCCACAGGATTGTTGCTGGAGTACACGGTTTATGGTAGCAACGGGGAAGACTGCAAGACAGTTTATGCCTATGACGACCTGGGACGCATCGTCTCATGGAAGAAATACTATGCCAACGATGACGACAGCGATGCGGGTTATGCGTCGAACATGTCGCGCGGCATGAACGAGTGGGACCATTCGGCCGAGGCACCCGCCACGGAGCCAGAGTGGCAAGCGGAACCGGAGTTCTGCCAGACATGGACCTATCTCGACAACACCACCGTGTGGGGCGTGGGCAATCCCTGGCACGACGTGTTCAACCTTGACGGTCCTGCCACTGAAATACTGCTCGTGGACGAGGACCACACCACACGCAACACCTTTGAGTGGACAGCTCCGGGCAAGCTGAAGAGCTACAAGTATTATGATGAGAACATAGACGGTGTGACTGAAGACAACCAGATTGAAGTGGATGCCGACGGACACATCGTGAAGAACGTGTGGACAAGCAAGGAGTCGTATGGCGACAAGGTTGAGGAATCGGTGGAGACCACTACCTACAAGTGGGACGGCGACAACCTTGTTTCGGCCAGCGAGGTGGACGAGAGCAGTTATGGTGACTACAAGAATAAAACCGTTTTTGACTACACCTACACCTTCGGCGACAATTCTTATCGGGAAGACACCAAGCAGTTTGATGTGCAGACCGATGGCGTTCCGAGCGAGACTTCCTCTTACTCTCTCTCCGTGACCCGCAAAGGCAATACCCTCCGCTGTGTGAACACGAACACTAATCTGGACGAGCCTTATATCACGGTACTCGGTGTGCAGGACGAGGACGTGACTTTCACCATTCCGAACATACTCAAGGATATGGAAGGCTTCACTGCCGATGTGCCTATTGTGGCATCGCAGAAAGGACGTGTTGTTGCGGCTTCCAACCATAACTCCTATGGCATAAATGAAGGTTATAACCTAAGCCAGGCTGATGAATTGTATTTAAACGTCCTGGGCGACCATTATTGCTCCATCGAGCACGATGGCGAGCAAACTGTGGGCCGCAGCATCGAAGGACTGCCGCTCTTCATCCTGAAAGGCAGCCAGTTGCAGACCATCTTTGCATACTATGATGAGGACTATAGTGAGGTAGTGCCCGCCAGCCGTGCCATTAGTTTGCCGGCCGGAAAGGCCTACGAAGAGATCAACTTCACCTACAACGACGAAGGCCAGCTCGTTGGCCAGCAGGTGACCGAGGTGAAAGCCGACGGCACCCGCACCGAGACCATCAAGCTGGAATACAAGTACGACCCGACAGGCATCGGTTCGCTGCAGATGGACACCCGTGTGGGCGTGAACCTGCAGGGCCGTTTGCTCAACCTCAAGAACGGTGCTGTGTTCAGCGTGTTCTCCCTCGGTGGTTCGGTGTTGGCTGAAGGCGTGGATGCCTACACCTTCCAGACCCCAGGCATCTACCTTGTCAAGGTGGGCAAGCAGACCGTGAAGGTGAACGTGAAGTAAGCGCACTTGACCCCAGATAACAAGAGGCGGCTCTTTACTCGCAATGGGTAAAAGCCGCCTCTTGTCTTGTTTTGTGGCAAAGGCTAAAAGCCATATCTTACCGCATAAAGTGGAATGTTGGTCATCCAGTCCTGCTTCCTGTATGGAGACATGGAGAAACGAAGTCCGTGAAGCCCCGGATTGTCCATTACGTATTGTCGTAGAGACTTTGCCTAACACTTTTCTATGGGAAAGTTCGGCTGAACCCTACACTTTTCTAGGGGAAAGAGCCCTCTGTGGTTCCTGTTTCCTGAGGTAAAAGCAGAAAGCAAAGGCTTGGAAATTTGCACATTTCGCAAGAAATCACTAAGTTTGCACACATGACTACCGAAGACTTTATAAACCAACACTTGACAGACGACGTGCGCACACTCGCCTTGCAGGGCGCACGCTGCCCGGACATCGACATGCCCTACGCCCTCGACCAGATAGCCGGATGGCAAACGGCACGCCAGAAGTTGCCCTCGTGGGCAACCACTGAAGGCTTGGTCTATCCGCCCCATCTCTCCATGGAACAGTGCTCTTCCGAACAGACTGCCCGCTACAAGGCTGAGCTTGCCTTGCGGCTACTCGCCTCGGTTGATAGCGACGGACAAGGGAGCGTGCCAACCAAACTCGTCGACTTGACAGGCGGTTTCGGTGTGGACTTCTCTTTCATGGCCCATGGCTTCGACCAGGCAGTCTATGTGGAAAGGCAGTTGCATCTCTGTGAGGTGGCACGCCACAACATTCCCCTGCTCGGCCTTCCCCATGCCGAGGTGGTGGAAGGTGACGGCACGGTCTACCTTTCGCGGCTGGACCATGCCACCCTCATATTCCTTGACCCGGCCCGTCGCGACAGCCATGGCGGCAAGACCGTGGCGATGAGCGACTGCACACCCGACGTGACCGCTCTGGAAGAAACATTGCTCAACAAGGCCGACCTGGTGATGGTGAAACTCTCGCCCATGCTCGACTGGCACAAGGCTGTGGCAGACCTTGGTGATAAGGTGAGCGAGGTGCACATTGTGTCGGCAGGCGGCGAGTGCAAGGAGTTGCTCCTCGTGTTGCGCCGCGACTTCTCGGGCAGTCCGCTCGTGGTTTGTGTCAACGACCACAGCACCTTCTCCTATCGCGAGGGTGCGCCACTCCACTCCGCCATGATTGGCGCCGTGGACGACCTTCCCATGCAGGTGATTGCCACCACCGAAGAAGCCCCTTCCTCGCTTGCCGACCCGCAAGTGCTGCTCGTGCCCAATGCCTCGGTCATGAAAGCAGGCTGTTTTGACCGGCTTGCCTGTGTGTTTGGCGTGCGTGCCGTGGCTGCCAACTCCCATCTGTTTCTCGCCTCGGGCATGGTGGACGATTTCCCCGGAAAGCAATACAACATTCTGCGCGTGACGACCATGAACAAGAAGGAACTCAAGAAGGCAATGACGGGAATAGACAGAGCCAGTGTCTCGGTGCGCAACTTCCCGCTTTCGGCTGCCGAACTGCGCAAACGGCTGAAAGTGAAAGATGGCGGCGACACCCACATCTTTGCCACAACGACCGACAGCCGGGAACATCTGCTTTACGTCTGCAAGCGGATTTGAGAGCTTGCCGCCTGTTGGCGCAACAGTCTGCGGTGACGTGCCCGTGAGAAATAAAAAACGGCTTTTTATTTTGAATTGTCTTCAATTTGAGCTATCTTTGCACGTTTAAATAGTACTATTTTATCATTATTTCATTTATTAAATGTCAGTAGAAATAAAGAAAGTCGAGTCGAAACGCGACTTAAAGACATTCATCGAATTCCACTACGACCTCTATGAGGGCAGCGAATACGATGTGCCCAACCTGTATAGCGACGAGCTCAACACGCTCAGCAAGGACCGCAACGCAGCTTTCGAGTTCTGCGAGGCCGAATACTATCTGGCCTATAAGGACGGAAAACTGGCGGGTAGGGTGGCAGCCATCATCAACAACCGTGCCAACGAGCGCTGGGGGCGCAAGTCGGTACGCTTTGGATGGATAGATTTTGTCGATGACCGTGAGGTGTCGGCAGCACTGCTGAAAGCAGTGGAAGACTATGGCAAGGCCAAAGGCATGACCGAAGTGGTGGGACCACTCGGATTTACCGACATGGATCCCGAGGGCATGCTCACCTACGGCTTCGACCAACTCGGCACCATGCCCACCATCTACAACTATGCCTACTATCCCCAACACATCGAGCAGATGGACGGTTGGGAGAAAGACAACGACTATGTGGAATATAAGCTCATGGTGCCCGAGAAGATACCCGAGAAGTATACCAAGATAGCCAAGATGATAAAGAAACGCTACAACCTCCATGTGAAGAAGCTCACCCGAAAGGAAATCTACAAGGACGGTTACGGCAAGCGCATCTTCCAGCTCATCAACGACACCTACAAGGATCTCTACGGATTCTCTGAACTCAGCGAGAAACAGATAGAGCAGTATGTGGACATGTATCTGCCTATGGCAGACCTCAACCTCATTACCCTGATAGAAGACTGGAATGCCGACCACAAGCTGGTGGGTGTGGGCATTACCATCCCGTCGCTCGCCAGGGCACTGCAGAAATGCCACCGTGGCAGAATGTTCCCCTTCGGCTGGTGGCACCTGTTGCGCGCCATCAAGTATCACAAGACCAAGGGCGTGGACCTGCTGCTGATGGGCGTGCTGCCCGAATACCGCATGAAGGGAGCCAATGCGCTCATGTTCTCCGACCTCATACCCCGCTACCAGGCCTACGGCTTCGAGTGGGGCGAGAGTCAGGTGGAAATGGCAAGCAACGAAGGTGTGCAGAGCCAGTGGGAATACCTGGAAACCATCATGCACAAGAAGCGCAAGTGCTACAAGAAGGCAATAGGATAACCTTTTCACGCCACACAACAGAAAGACTATGGAAGAAGAAAACATGAAGCCAAACGACCAGTCCCAGGTGGAATACACCGACGACAACATTCGTCATCTGTCGGGACTGGAACACATACGCATACGCCCAGGCATGTACATCGGACGACTGGGTGACGGACGCACAGCCGAGGATGGCATCTATGTGCTGCTCAAGGAGGTGCTCGACAACTCCATCGACGAGTTCAAGATGAATGCCGGCAAGCGTATAGAGGTGGACATTGACGACAATCTGAAGGTGTCGGTACGCGACTATGGACGTGGTATTCCGCAGGGAAAACTCGTGGAGGCTGTCAGCGAACTCAACACCAGCGGCAAATTCGACACCAAGGCCTTCAAGAAGAGCATCGGACTCAACGGCGTGGGCATCAAGGCGGTGAATGCCCTGAGCGCCCGCTTTGAGGCACGAAGCTATCGAGAGGGCAAGGTGCGCACGGTGGTGTTCGACCGGGGAAAGCTGGTGAGCGACACCACGGAACCTACAGAAGACGAGAATGGCACCTACATATTCTTCCAGCCCGATGATACCCTCTTCCTGAACTACAAGTTCCAGGCAGACATTGTGGAGACCATGCTCCGCAACTACACCTACCTGAACACCGGCCTTGCCATCATGTTCAACGGCAGACGCATCATCAGTCGCAACGGACTGAAAGACCTGCTGCTCGACACCATGACCACCGACGGACTCTATCCCATCATCCACATCAAGGGTGAGGACATTGAGATAGCCTTCACCCACACCAATCAGTATGGCGAGGAATACCACTCCTTCGTCAACGGACAGCACACTACACAAGGCGGCACCCACCAGAGTGCCTTCAAGGAACACATAGCCAGAACCATCAAGGAGTTTTCCGGCAAGAACTTTGAGTATGCCGACATCCGCAACGGCATTGTGGCAGCCATAGCCATCAATGTGGAAGAACCCATGTTCGAGAGTCAGACCAAGATAAAGCTCGGCTCGCTCACCATGAGTCCCGGAGGCGACAGCATCAACAAGTATGTGGGCGACTTCATCAAGAAGGAAGTGGACAACTATCTGCACATACATGCTGACGTGGCAGAGGTGATGATAGAGAAGATACAGAGCAACGAGAAAGAACGCAAGGCCATGGCAGGCGTGGCAAAGATAGCCCGTGAGCGCGCCAAGAAAGCCAACCTGCACAACCGCAAGCTCCGTGACTGCCGCATACACTTCAGCGACGTGAAGAACGACCGCAAGGAGGAATCGAGCATCTTCATCACCGAGGGCGACTCGGCGAGCGGCAGTATCACCAAGAGCCGCGACGTGAACACCCAGGCGGTGTTCTCACTCCGCGGAAAGCCCCTCAACTCGTTCGGCATGACCAAAGAGGTGGTCTACAAGAACGAGGAGTTCAACCTGCTCCAGGCTGCACTCGACATTGAAGACGGGCTCGACACACTGCGCTACAACAAGGTCATCGTGGCGACGGATGCCGATGTAGACGGCATGCACATCCGCCTGCTCATCATCACTTTCTTCCTGCAGTTCTTCCCGGAACTCATCAAGAAGGGCCACGTCTATGTGTTGCAGACTCCTTTGTTCCGTGTGCGCAACCGCCGCACCAAGATCAAGAACAAGAAAGTGATAGCCGAGGCCGACACCAAGCGCACCAACAAGGAAAAGAAAAGCGACTTTATCACCCATTATTGCTACAGTGACGAGGAGCGCCTCAAGGCCATCTCCGACCTGGGTCCCGACCCGGAGATAACCCGATTCAAAGGTTTGGGCGAGATTTCGCCCGAGGAGTTTGCCCACTTCATCGGGCCCGACATGAGGCTGGAGCAGGTGACGCTCCACAAGACAGACCAGGTGCAGAAGCTCCTGGAATACTATATGGGCAAGAACACCATGGAACGGCAGAACTTTATCATTGACAACCTGGTGGTGGAGGAAGACCGCCCCGAGGAAATGGGAGAAGAAATAGACTAACAAGAAAGACATGAAGAAAACTATCATGGCAGCCCTTGCGCTGCTTTGCACAATAACAGCCAATGCACAGTTCTCGTTACGCATGGGCAAGGACAGTCCGCTGCGCAAGTTGCAGATGGCGGAGGTGGTGATCAACAACCTCTATGTAGACTCGGTAGACGAGAATAAACTGGCGGAAGACGGCATACGCGGCATGCTGGAGAAACTGGATCCGCACTCTTCTTACTCCACCCCTAAGGAAGTGAAGGCACTCAACGAACCCCTGCAGGGAAGCTTTGAGGGAATAGGCGTGCAGTTCAATATGGTGGACGACACGCTGCTCGTCATTCAGCCTGTGGTGAATGGTCCCTCGGAGAAGGTGGGCATCCTGGCTGGCGACCGCATCGTCAGCGTAAACGACACCGCCATTGCCGGTGTGAAGATGGCGCGCGACGAAATCATGCGCCGGTTGCGTGGACCCAAAGGGTCGAAGGTGCTGCTGGGCATCGTGCGCCGAGGCATCAGTGACAAGCTCTCTTTCACGGTAACTCGCGACAAGATTCCCGTGAAGACCCTCGACGCCTATTACCTGATACGTCCCGGTGTGGGCTACATACGCATCGGCAGTTTCGGTGCCACCACTTACGACGAGTTCATGACAGCCGTGAAAGACTTGCAGGGCAAAGGTATGAAAGACCTTATCGTGGACTTGCAGGAGAACGGCGGTGGCTATCTGCAGACGGCCGTGAAGATAGCCAATGAGTTCCTGGCAGACCACGACCTCATCGTCTACACGTCGGGCAGAGCCTGCAAGCGGCAGGAATACCGTGCGCAAGGCAACGGCAAACTGATGAAAGGCAAGGTGGTGGTGCTGGTCAATGAGTTCTCGGCAAGTGCAGCAGAGATTGTGACTGGAGCCATACAGGACCAGGACCGCGGCATGGTGGTGGGACGCAGAAGCTTTGGCAAAGGACTGGTGCAGCGCCCCATTCCGTTTGATGACGGTTCGATGATTCGTCTTACCATCGCACACTATTATACGCCTTCAGGCCGTTGCATCCAGAAACCTTATAAGAAAGGAGATGCCCAGGACTATGCACGCGACATAGAGAACCGCTTGAAGCACGGCGAGTTCACCAATGCCGACAGCATACACTTTGCCGACTCGCTGAAGTGCTATACTCTGCGCAAGCACCGCGTGGTCTACGGAGGAGGAGGTATCATGCCCGACTACTTTGTGCCGCTCGACACGATGAAATACACCAAGTTCTACCGCCAGTTGGCAGCCAAGAACTACATCATCAATACCAACTTGAAGTATATTGATGCCAACCGCAAGCAACTGAAGAAACAGTACACCCAGTTCGACAAGTTCCTGGCAGGCTACGAGGTGCCGCAGGAGGTGGTTGACACCATTCTTGCCCAAGCTGAAAAGGACAAGATAAAGCCGAAAGACAAGGAGGAACTCAACAAGACCCTGCCTTTCCTGCGCCGCCAGCTCAAGGCACTTGTGGCGCGCGACATCTGGGACATGAGCCAGTATTACCAGATTATGAACGAGGATAACGATGTGGTCAAGAAGGCACTCGAAGTCATTAGGAAATAGAGTCATGCAAGAATAAAAAGTGAAGGAGACAAACCTCTTGGGGGAATGTCTCCTTCACTTTTTTACTCCATGCTTCTTTGTTTTACGTTTTGCACCGGATTTTGTTTGGCAAATGTTTGCAGATAAACGTTATTTAATCTATCTTTGCAGTTGACAGACAATTATCAGTTAATACTGATATTGCTACAGAGAACAGTTATATACAATCTATTTATCTCTTTAACCAAAAAAATCATGAGAAAAAGACCCATTCACGTTAGGCTCCTCGCATTATGCCTTATGTCGGGAGTTGCGATGTTTACCAGTTGTAACGACAACGATTACGACTTCAATGAGATCGACGCCACGATAGGTATTGGTGGAGACAAACTGGAAATACCAGTCAGTTCGACAGATGTTATCAAACTTGCCGACGTGCTCGAACTTGAAGCCGACGGTTGTGTAGTGGAAGAAGCCAATGGCGACTATGTGTTCCGGCAGGATATGAAGAATCCTGTTCCGGCAGTGCATCCCAATATTGGCAGGATAATTCTGAAAGGTGTACGCAAGGAGAGCCATTTAATCTCGTTTTACAAATCTTCCACGCAGTCGAACGGCATGGGCACACGTGCTCTGTCTAATGCTCTTACAGCCAAAGGGCGTGTACTCGACATGGACTACAAGTATGACAAGCCTGTAGAGGTGGTAAGGCTGCTTGAGTCGGAAACCGACGCCAAGATACGGGTGCATTTTTCTGTGCCTACATCATTGGGCAAAATAGACCAACTGGACATTACCTTCCCTAAATATATGGTTGTTGAGGCTGGCACCAGTTACCAGGTGGAGGGCAACACCGTGAAATTCACTAATGTTACTGGATCTGTCGACGAAACGATCACGATCAGCAAGATAGATTATGTCGGTGGCGGTGATGATGTGGTGATGGGCAGCAACACCATAGAACTGAAGGGCGGTGTAGACGTCTACGCCCTTTGCAGCAATCCACAAATGATTACGGGAACAACCCTCAGTGTGGGCATAGACATCAGTGACATCAGCATCAACTCCGCTACTGGATACTTCAAACCCAACATTGCCCTCAACGACCTGGGCAGTGTGGAAATAGACAAGGCGGGCATTCCCGACTTCCTGACGGGCGGCAACGTGAACATAGATTTGTATAACCCGCAAATCAAGCTGACAATTAGCAACGACATGAACGTAGAGGGAAAGGTAAAAGGAACGTTGACAGCCGTGAAGGACGGCAGGCAGACGGCCAAGGTCAATGTGGACGGCATCAAAGTTGGAGCTGCCAAGACTTCCACCATTTGCATCTGCCGTAAGAAGGATGGTGTGACGGGCTATGACCAGGTCATTGAGGTGCCGACGCTTTCCACACTTATCAGTACCATACCCGACAAGATAACCTTTGCAGCTACGGCTGAAGCCAATGAACAGGAAAAGGGATCGTTCGAGTTTGGCAAGCAATATACCATCCAGCCCACCTATTCTGTGAATGCTCCGATAGCTTTTGCAGAGAATGCCGATGTAGAATATAAGGATACACTCGACGGATGGAACGACGACGTGAAAGACTTGCAACTGTCAAAGAACAGCTACATTCTTGCTACTGCCAATGTGGAAAGTGCCGTGCCCGCTTATCTTCACGTAGAAGCCGTGCCGGTGGGCGTTGACCACAAGCCGCTGAGCAGAGATGACATTGAAGTCGTGGTGGAAGGAAATGTGGCGGCATCCTTGGACGGACAGACCACGGTGACATCACCTTTGAGCGTCAAACTGGTGCAGAAGAAAGAGAATGCCGTGAAGAAACTTGACGGTATAGTGTTCCTCGTGTCGGGCAAGGCCAACGGTGAAGGAGGTGCAGTGACAGGCATAACCCTCAACGCCCAAAAGCACACGCTCGTGCTCAAAGACGTGAAGATACAGCTCGTGGGCAAAGTGATAGGCGACTTTAACTAATCCATAACAATCCAAACTATTATGAAATTGACATTCAACAAATATTTCTTCCTTGCCGCCATGATGGTGGCAGGAGGCTCGGCTACAGCCCAGAACCTGAATTCGGCTTACCATACGCAAGACTATAAGTTCCGCCACGACATGAACCCAGCCTACGGCAATGACCAGGGTTACTTCTCTATTCCCGCTTTGGGTAACATCAGTGTGGGGCTCCAGGGAAACTTCGGCTATGGTGACGTGGTGGTGAAGAACCCTATGTACGGACAGGGAAGCGACAAGAAAATGACTACCTTTATGAATCCCTATCTTTCCAATGAGGAAGCACTCAAGGGGTTCAGCAAGGGCAACAATCGCATTGTGGGAGATGTGGGCCTTGCCATCCTGTCAATGGGTTTCAAGGGATTTGGCGGATACAACACAATAGAAATCAATTCGAAGACCAACTTCGGCTTGTCCCTGCCTTATGAATTGATTGAATTTGCTCGCAATACAGGTAACAAGACTTATGACATGGGCAACATCGGTGTGCATGCCATGTCGTATGTGGAACTGGGACTCGGTCACTCTCACGACATCAACGAGAAACTCCGTATTGGTGCCAAGTTGAAATTCCTTTTCGGTGCTGCCCGTGGCGACTTCCAGTTCAAGGACGTGAAGGCAGACCTCTCGGGAACCGACAAATGGATGGTGAGCGGCGATGCACAGGCCAACGTGTCGATGAAAGGCTTCCAGTACACAATGACCCGCGAGGAATATAATCAGGAAGGCAAAGGCACTTATGAGAAGATCGATGACGTGGACGTGGACGGTGCCGGTCTTGGCGGTTTCGGTATGGCGGTAGACTTGGGAGCGGTGTACAAGATTAATGAAGACTGGAAGGTGAGTGCCTCGGTGCTCGACCTCGGCTTCATCTCCTGGACCAACAACATTCAGGCCACCAACATGAAGAAGTCTTTTGAATTCAACGGCTTCCATGATGTGGCTGTCAAAGACGGACAGGGCGTGACAGTGGATGACCAGACCGACTCCTATGGCGACCAGATTACTGATTTCATCAACCTGCAGGACAAGGGCGACCAGGGCAAGCGTTCTACCGGTATCGGTGCCACCATCAATGTGGGGTGTGAATATACGTTGCCTGTTTATCGCAAACTGACCTTCGGCTTCCTCAGCAGCACCCGTCTCAACGGTGACTATTCCTGGACTGAGGGCCGACTGAGTGCCAACTGGACACCTACCAAGTGGCTTGACGGCGGCATCAACATGGCTGTGAGCAGCTTTGCCACCAGTTTCGGTTGGGTGCTCAACATTCATCCCAAGGGCTACAACTTCTATCTGGGCATGGACCATATACTTGGCAAGACCAGCAAGGAGTTTATTCCGCTCAGTTCCAACGCTAGTGTAACACTCGGCATGAGCGTGGCATGGTAGTGGATGATGCAGACAATACAGATTATTTGACAGAAGCGGTCCGGTGAAACAAATAACCAGTTTCATTGGGCCGTTTCTTTGTGTGATTAAACTCAAACGAAAACCGCGGCATGAAACAATAGTTCATACCGCGGTTTTCGTTTGAAACTAAGTAGGGACGATCGGGCTCGAACCGATGACCTCTGCAATGTGACTGCAGCGCTCTAAACCAACTGGGCTACGCCCCTATGTTTCAAAACCGATTGCAAAAGTACACGTATTTTCTGAACTGGCAAAATATTTTTGTGCTTTTTATTCCTAAACCTTGCCTTTCTATGGAAAAAGACGGGAATCAGTCAGTCTATGAGGATAAATGGTGCCCAATATTGAGGACTGCGATAGGGGTGAACCATGATGGTGGATGGTGTGTCCGGTTTTCTGTGCAGTATGGCCGACACAGATCGTTGGGCTTGAGGAATGGCATACTGCTGAATGGCTTGCTGGGCTTGGCGAAAGGCTGTGTGTACGTCTTTGTGTTCGATGCGCCAGGCATGGTAGAAGGCTTTCATGAAGAGACGTGTAGACTTGTCGTTGACAGCCCATAAGGTGGCTATGATGGTACCGGCACCCGCTTTCTTCAATGCTCTGAGCATGCCGGCTGGACCTTCATCACAGACCACACCTTGGGCAGTTTGGCAGGCCGACAGAACAATGAAGTGCACGTTTGACAGGTCAAGGTCGCACAGTTCCCGTGCCGAGAGCAATCCGTCCTCTCCGCTTTCGCTCTTGCCTTCTACATTGGCTCCTGTCAGAGCCATCCCCGATGCCCAGAGTGTATTGTCGTGTCGCAGAGAATCACGGAGAAATATGGATGGAGGATTAAGTGACACCTCCAGACTGTAACCATGAGTGGCGAGGTGAACAACGGCATATTTGTTTAGAACCTCTTTAAGTTCTTGTTCCCATATCACTTGGCGGCAATCAGTGCCCATGACATGTGCCACGGTATCTGCTTCGGGAATCGTAGCCGGCAGATTCTTGAACGATAATGGCGCACCGCACATTCGCAAGGCTGTGTCATAGGCCGTATGGTTCGAGGAAGATGAAATTGATGGGGTGGAAGAGCGCTTTTGGTTGTAGTCGAGTCCGCCTATGACCAAAGTTTTTCCGTTTGCAGGGGAAGTGGCAGAATGGATGCGACTGGTTGCCGAAACACGACGCAGGTCCAACTTCTGTGCTGCAGGATAGGGAAGGTTTTCTATACCGAGCATTTGGAAGATGCCCTCGGGCGCAAAATAGAGACGCTTAATAGAGGATGGAAGCACTTGGCATACAGGTGCCCAAACCAGGGCGGCAAGTGTGGAATCTGTGTATATGGCTGAAGCATGACGTGCACCTTGGCATATGGCTTGCTGGAGTGTCGTTCTGCCGAAGCGATGGTTGTGAAGTCGTTTACGGGTGGCTATGTCCACGTATTTTGTTCCTGCTTTGGTGCAGATGATGGCGGCATAGACCGAATCACCGGACAGCAGGTTCTGATAGCAGACGAACTCTATGGCTGCCTCTTGCGCTTGCAGTCGGTTTGCCACTTGAGTGTGGTCGTGTGCCAGTGTGGTTTCCAACTCCTTGTGGTTTTCAGCAGTGCGTTTGCCCATCAGTGCAATGTGGCGGCGAAAAAGCGCCACATCATAGAGTAGTGGCGCTGCAGCATTGCCTAACGAGAACATCTCCGATACTAGTGGATTTTCTTTTAGCCAAAAGTCAAGGCGCGCTTGTTCGGTCATGGATCCGAAGTTAGAGCGCACATAATCCTTCTCTGCGGAGAAGAAATCTTTATAGGCATGTGTGGCTTCTTGTGTCCGTTTAGCCTTAAGCAGGATTTCCGCCTTTTTGCGGAGCGAGATGAGATAGGTGGAATGACGGGTGCCGAGTACTTGTGCCTGCCATCTCAACACCTCGTCAATATGTTGCAATGCTTGTTCGTATCTTCCTGTTTCCGCTTTGACCAAAGCCTTATTGGCAAGGGTAATATAGTATGTGTTTCCATGTAGTTGCAGCAAGGCTTCGTTGAGGTCTTGCAGAGCCTGGTCGTATTTGTTGAGGCTCCACAGTATATAGCCCCGGTTTTGCAGGAGTCGTGCCCGTGTGGCATTGTTTGTGTTATAGTGGGCAATGACATCATTGAGCATGGCGAGAGCCTTGCTTTCCTGTCCTGTATAGGCATAAGCAGTGGAGAGGTTGGCCAGTCGCTTGAAGTCTTGTTCGGGATTGTTCAACCTGATGTTTTCAAGTAAAGAGATGGCACGGGGATATTGACCGGTCTGGATGAGCAGGTCGGACATGTTGTAGGTTATGGAGGCTTTTATATCCTGGCCTGTCGACAGGTCAAGAGCAGCCTCATAGTCTGCCTGGGCAAGGTCATAGCGGTCCAGATGTTTGTAGCAAGACGCACGGTGTTGCAGGCATTCCGTCTTGGCGGTCTTGTCGGGTGTGGCGTTGATGGCAGAAGTGTAACAGTCGACAGCTTCCTGCCATTGTTCCGCTTTGGCCTTTTGGTCGGCACTGCGCATCTGTGCTATCCACGATTGGCCAAGGACCGGGTGCAGGTGGAAGATGAGGATGGCAAGGAGAAACAGGAGCCTTTTCATATGGTTTGTTGTCTTTAGTTGAGTGCTATGGCAAAAGATACGGGTTGCGAGTCTGGATTTTCCACGCGGATGGAATAGGTGCCGTCAGAAATGCCCATATCCCAAGTCACGTAGCTCATGTTGCCTTTTGTATCAGGTTTTGCTGTGTATTGTTTGCCCGATGACTCGTCGGTCACTGTCACCTTCACGTTTCCTCCCTTTTGTGTGATGAGCAGCAACTCGCATTTTCCGCAACCCTCCCATTCGTAGCAGAGAGTACCCTTGGCTGCTATGGAGCGGTGGAAGACGAGGAGGTCGCTGTCGTCGGCATTGCGCATGATGGAGATGTCGTCAAGGTCGTTGACAATGAAGTCGTGCTTGATGAGTGAGTCGGCGAATTCTGTGCAGAACAGGATGCTGGCCTTGCCTTCGGCTTGTTTTCCCACCTTGCATTTCGGTTCAATGCTTTCCATGCTGACTTTGCTGAAGTCTTCCTTTGCTTCATACAGGGCATACTTGTCCTTGTTGGCTATACCGTCGAGCATCTTCTGGCAGCCGGCTTTATACTCAGCCATCTTGGGTGAGCATTCTTGAGCCTGGGCAGGGAGCAGAGTGGACGAAACCGCCAGTACGGTTATTAAAGTTTTAAGATGTAACATAGTCTTTTGTTTTTATTCAATGGCATCGAGTAACATGAATGGAGCCCAGTAATAGGGCTGTGGATAAAGTTTGCGCACATCGGTCACGGCATGCTTGAAAGCCTTTTGTTTGGTTTCGCCCTGCATCCAGTAACGGTAGAAAGACGACATCAACAGGGCTGTAGACTTGTCGTTGACACTCCACAAGCTGACCAACAATGACTTCACGCCTGCTTGCTTAAAGCCTCTTGGCAATCCCATTACCCCTTCGAAGGTGTAGTCGCCCAATGCCGTTTCGCAGGCAGAAAGGGCTACGAGTTGAGTGCCGTGCAGGTCGATTTGTGACACCTCGTCGGCCGTGAGAATACCATCGTCGGCTTCTGGTGGTGCCTTCGTGCCGTTCCATGTGTCTTCAGCACCGGCAAGAGCCACACCGGCACGTTGCATCGAATTGCTTGCAGCTAAAGTGTAACGCATGAAGAAGGGTACTTTCAATGCTCTTGTTTCGTTTGCAATGAAGAAACCATGTGTGGCGAGGTGAACCACTTCAGGCTTTTGTGTCAACAGACTGCGAAGCGTTTTCTCTGTAGCTTCCGTGCGTACCCTTACTGTGAACTGTCGGTTGGCAAAGGCATTCTCTATTTGTGCCACTTCCGTTTGCGTGAAGGGCAGATATTTGAAGTGGTAACGTTTGGAGGCACGTTCGCTGAAATCATCAATGGTAGTGTCTTCGTCGCCGCGGGCATTTTCGGTATCGCCCTGGCTCACCTGTTCCAGTTGCCTGTCTGAATAGCAGATGTCACCCATGGCCAGTATGGATTTAGGCTGATGTTCGTCCGTTAGGGTCAATAGCTGTGCCGTCGTTGTGAGCGGGCAGAGGTCGTAATGGTCTGTGAGGAAAGACCCGTCAGGTCGGACTATGGCGGCAAAGGCTATGGAAGAGAGTAATCCCTGGGTGGCATAGTAAACCCTTTTGATTTCTCCCAACTCTGTTTCCAGTGGTTGCCAGAGCATGGCGTAGAGGTCGATGGCTTTGTCATTATAGAGTTTTCGGGCAATGGCTGTGGGAGAAGTAACTCCCAATGCTTTCATCCGGTTGGCGAGTGTGTCTGCCACGACTAGTGGAATGGCCTTCGGTTCTTTGCACCCAGGTGTCAGCACCAATGCCATCCAATAGGGATAGGCATAGGTAAACTCCATTGCGGCTTCACCATCCTTCAACTGATTGCGCACCTGCTGCCATGTGGCATCGAGCGGTGTCTTGTCGCGATAAGGTGCGGCTTGGTCCACAATACTCCGTTCCAGGAGGTTGATACGTTGTTGGTAGGAAGCATTTAATATGTATTTCCTGTTGATTTCCTCTTGCGTTTCATGGAGTATGTCAAACTTGATGGCCTTCTGTTCCGAACGTAGGATATTGAGCGAGTCAACCAACGAGATGAGCGCCTTGTCGTTTGATTTCAAGATGGCATCACGTGTTTCCCGTTGTGAGCGCAACTGTATGCCGGTGCGGTAGAGCACGGCATTGTAGACCTCGGGTGCTATCTGTTGCTTGTCCCTCATTCCCGCCATACAGGTGGCAAGCCAGGCCGATGGGTCTCCATAGTTCTCCATGAAAGCGTTTTGTTCCTGTTCGGTGAGCATGGGAAAGTTGCGGCTCATGATGTCTTTTACAGCCTCATAGTGCTTACGGGCATACGGAAGCATGTGTTCATAATCGTGTTGCGCCAGGCAGAGGTTGCACATGAGGTTGTAGAGAGGTAATTTGGAACTGGGTGTAGCCTGTGCGTCTTCTTCCAGCGGTTTGATGTCTTGTGCATAGAGTTGTTTGGCTTCGTCGTATTGTTTGTTCTGTAAATAGAAGTCAAAGAGATTCAGGCAGGCTTTTCTGTGTTCCTCATGGAAAAGCGACTTGCTTTCTTCCTTGTGCATCATCATATAGCTGAAGGCCTTTTCCTTGTCAGGCTTCAGGTACAGATAGTAGTTCTCGAAAGCGTCAAGCATGTTGAAATAACCGATTTGCTTGTTGAATTGTGGCAGTTGTTCTTGCAGTTGTTTCAATTGGGTTTCTATCCCGGCAAGCATATCGAAATTTTTGTCGAAGTCTTTCCATGATTTTGTCCATGCCGCACGTTGATCTTCGGACAACAGATCCGTATTGACTTGTTTCTTGATGTTCGTGCCTTGGATATAGAAGCGGATCAATTCGCAATACAATCTGACGCCATAAACTGACATGTAATTCGGTTCCATGCCGTTTTGCTGTCCTATGCTTATGGTCATCTTTGCGATGAGTGTGAAGTATTTCATGAGGGTGAACAGGTTGTTGCTGTTCTTGGGCATCAGGTTATAGACACCCCACAAGAAGTCGAGCATGTCTGTGGTGTAGTAGTTGAGGTTCTGCTGTTCGAACACTTCCAGGTCTTCGTTCATCAGTTTATAGGCTGTGCGCATGTCGTCAAGACCATACATGTAGATGTTGTATCGTTTGGTCAACAATGTGATGTAAGTGCTTGAGAATCCTGAATCCTGCCATTTGCAAACCTCGATGCCCTTATTGACCATGTCCAGCGCTTCCTGAACTCTACCTTTTGAGTAGAGCCAATCGGCAGCAAGGCTGTAGTTGGTCGGGATGAAACAGAGCGAGTCGGTGTTGGCGTCCAGTATCTTTCGGGCTTGTGCATACACGTTTTCCTGTTCTTCCTCCGTATCTTTGGTAAAGGGAAGCACACTCAGTTTTGACAGCAACAGGTAGGCTCTCTTGTGGGTCAACCCCTCGTTGCTTGATTCGTCGTAAGCCTGTTGGTAGAGCTTGGCGGCAAGTTCAAGGTTTCCGGCTCCATTTTCCAGTGTCGCATAGTCTCCCAATACATCAGTATGGTCAATGTGTGCCTTTTTCATTTGTTCAATGAGGGCGGGATACTGCTTGCGTGCCGACTGGCTGTCGTAAGATGCCAGCCAGTTGAGTTCCATAGCCTTCTCTTGCAGATAGACGTATGACGATGCTCCATATCTTTGTTTTGTGTCCTCACAAACCCGTTGCTGAATGTTAGTGCCCGTTTTCAAATCGCGACTTCCCATGTAAACATCCAGTGCCATGCGGCGGCCGAGCAGGATGGATACAAAATCATTGCTGTGGTTCTTGGCATAGAATTCTGCTATGGGTTCTATTTTCTCTTTGTAGACCTGGGGCATGATGTCCTTGAGTGAACCGTAGAGCATATAGCGCACATAGGCAGACTTCATGTTGTCCGTTCCCCATGCCTTTGCCACGGCCTCGTCAAACAACTGTGATGCCTCTGTGAAATCGTTGGGTGCATAGAGTGAGACAATCTCGCACAAATGCAATGCCATCATAGAATAATAGGGACATTCTTCACCCAAATATTGTCTGAAGGATTCCAGCATGGGGCGCCACATGAAGGCATCCTTGATTTCCTTGCCTCTCGACGCAAGCATGCTCCAGTAGTTCACCTTGCGCAACAGGGTCGACAGCGTGCCTTGCCCGTTGTATTGAGAGGCATAATCATAGAACACCTTGAGCACGTTGAGGTTGTCATCGCTGATGGTGTTGTAGTTTTCCCTGGCACTCTCGGCGCATACGTAATATTCTATCACTTCCGGATGCCCTGGCTTGAACAACTTCAGGTAGGTGTCCTCTGCAAGTTTAAAGTAATGTTCGGCATTGTGCAGAATGCCTGTGTTGGTGTTGTGTCCATAGAAAGAATCGGGCAATAGTTCCACTTTGTTGAAAGCCGCCTCAGATTCGTGAATGGCTGCGAAAGAACTCTTTGCCGTTCCGAGACGGGTGTAAAGCCAGGCACGCATACGACTGGGGGTCTGGTCAGCAAAGGGATAGAGCTTGACGGCTTCCCGTTCCGCCTGTAGCACCTCATCGTAAAGGTCTGGTGACGTGATGAACGTTATAAGTTGGGATGCGTCGAACTTGAGCAGCTGGAACAGGCATACCAAGGCTTTGTTCTCCTTGTCGGGATTCTTCTTTGCCGCCGTCTTCTGTTCCTGGATAATGCCATCCATCAGAGGATATATGTTTTCCATATTACTGCGGCAGTTCATCCACAAGTATTTGCACCAGCCTGTGGTGGGGTTCTCCTTTCCCAGTTGTTGTTCTGCTTGCTGATACAGGGCTTGAAGGGCTTGGAGCGAGTGGGCAAACTTGTAGTCCTTGCCGTCGGTCTGCATAAAGGCGGCATAGGTTTCTACTTCGGGCACATGTTTGCCAACGGCATGGAGCAATGCCATGGCTTCTGGCTCACGCATTTCGTCCATCACGGCGAAGGCAGCCTCGCGGAGCTGTTGCTCTTGGCTGAGACTTTCTGCCTTGGGATAGTGCTCTTTCATCCATTGGCGGTGTTCCTCAATGTATTCATAGGCCGACTGGGCATGAAGCCACGTGACGCTGCCAAGGAGAAGCAGGGTCAACAGCCATTTTAGGGGAAGAGTGGTATGTGTCATGTAGATTTATTCTGTTGATGATTATTGAAGGGCATCGAGCAACATGAACGGTGCCCAGTAGAAGGGATCTGGATAATCCTTGCGCACATCTTTGACAGCATGCTTGAAAGCCTGTTGCTTGGTTTCGCCTTGCATCCAATATCGGTAGAAGGAAGACATTAGGAGCGATGTAGACTTGTCGTTGACGCTCCACAAGCTCACAAGCAACGACTTTACACCTGCCTGCTTGAACCCTCGTGGCAGTCCGAACACCCCTTCAAAAGAATAGTCGCCCAAAGCAGTCTCGCAAGCTGAGAGGGCTACGAGCTGTGTGCCCTGAAGGTCGAGTTGTGCCACCTCGTTGGCGGTGAGAATCCCGTCGTTTGCCTCTTCGGGCTGTTGTGCTCCTGTCCAGGTGTCCTCGGCGCCGGACAGGGCGATGCCGGCTCGTTGCATAGAATTATCTATGGCGTTTTCGTAGTGCTGGAAGAACGGCACTTTGCGTGCGTCGTCGGCTTTGGCAATGAAGAAACCATGGGTGGCCAAATGCAGTACATCTGGTTTCTTGTCCAGCAGTTTGCGCAAGTTTTGTTCTGTAGCTTCGGTTTCTTCAATAAGTGTCAATCGGTGGTTTTTGATTGTACTGCTCAGGTTTTCTATCTCATTCTTGGTGAAAGGCAGATATTTGAAGTGGTAGCGCTTGGCTCCACGCTCACTGAAGTCGTCGAGGGAGGTGTCGTCTTCTCCACCTCTGGCACCGCTGATGTCGCCCGCTGCCACCTGTTGCCGTTGTTTGTCGGTATAGTAGATGTTGCCCATAGCCAAGATCGATTGCGGGCGTTCTGCCGTTTCTTCTTTCACCAGTTCCGCTGTTGTGGTGAGAGGACAGAGGTCGTAGTGGTCAGTGAGATACTTGCCGTCTGGTGTGCTGATGGCGGCGAAGGCTATGGAGTAGAGCATGCCTTGAGTGGCGTAATACACTTTGTTTACGCCTTTCAGTTCTTTCTCCAATGGTTGCCACAGCATACTGTACAAGTCAATAGTCTTGTTGTTGTAAAGTTTGCGGGCTGTAGCGGCAGACGATTTCGTGTTGAGACTGCTCATGGCGTTCTTCAGAGAGTCTGTGCTTGTCAGCACCACTGGAACAGGAGCGCTGCACCCCGGCTTCACTACCAATGCCATGACATTTATGTCTGTAACGATAAACTCGATGGCAGCTTCCGACGAATGGAGTTTGTCGCGTACTTGAGTCCATAAAACATCTTTTCCCCCTTGTACTAAAGAGTGTGCAACACGTTCAATGACTTGTCGTTCAAGAATGTTTAAGTGGTCTAGGCCCTTTCCGTGGCCAGAAGCCCAAGTCCATTTATCAAACTTGTTTGAGGACAGAGGCTTCGTATCGAATTTCTCTACTTTGAGTTGTGCACGCAACTTATTTAATGAGTCTTTCAAAGTAATGAGGCCCTTGTCGTTCGATAGTTCAATGGCCTTTGACAAATATATTTTTGATTTAAGTTGAATTCCCGTACTGTAAAGTATAGTATTGTAGACGTATCCGGAGATTTTTTCCTTGTTGGGATAGTAAGCAAGACATTTCGTTGGCCAAGAAGCAGGATTACCGTATAGAGTTATCATGTCTTCTTGGTCTTTGTCTGTTAGTGCAATGAAATTTCCATCTAAAAGAATCTTTAGCTGGTCGAAAACAGCGAATCCGAACTTGCACATGTTTTCATAGTCTTTCTTTGCCTGGAACAGTAAGGCAAATCTGCTAGCAATGGTAAGCTTGTTGTCAAGTGTAAGATTCTTGCTGTCTGTTATGGCTTGTGACGCAAGAACGTATGCTTTTCCGGCATAATCCAATTCTCCCCTTTCTCTGCAGAAGTCTCCCATCTTGATAAGCACTGTGGCGTAAGATATTGGATTCTTGTCTTTTACAAGTTCAAAATGTTCTTTCATATAGCTCGTGGCTTTGTCAGGATTGTAGTTGACATACAGATAATAGTCTTCCGCTGCATTAAGGAGAGTAATGAAACTGTCGTAAGTATAGTACTTCGGTATATGTTCTTTGAATAGTCTTAGCACGTCGTCAATCTGTTCAAGATACTTGACCATCGCTCCTAAAGATTCAAATATGATGCTTGCTTGTGCTTGTTTGCCCTCGCTAAAAGCATCTTTTTCCTTTTTCTTTCTGTTGAAATATGTGCAGAGCGCAACGGCTTTGCTTAGAATATATGACTCAAAGGTAAAATAGAAAGTCGGCTCAAAATTATTCTTTTGGGCAATGTTCATGCCTATACTTCCTATCAATCCGAAATAGCGCATCCAATTGGCAAAGTCAGAATAGTTGTTGCTATAATAATCGAATATGCTGCATAGATGGTTGAGCATGTGTATGGTGTTCTTTTCTACCTGGGCTGTTTCTATTTTCATCATGTCTTCATCCATGAGTTTATATGCTTTATAGCGATTGTTCAGATTGTTGTAATAAATGGAATATCGCATTTGCAGGAGCGTTAAGTGCTGCGGTTGAAATGACAGTCCTTTGACTTCGCACTTGGTAATTGCCGTGTCTAATGTATTCAGAGCCTCTTTGTATTTTCCTTGCTCATACAATTCTGTTGCTTGTTTGGTATATTTTTCGATGCTTTTGTCTGTGTGGTTATGGTTAGCGTCTTGATTTGAGTCCGCCCAAACGGCCTTTCCTGACGAAAACCTATCGGCAGGAAAGGCGGTTTGAACGCTTCTATTTTCTGTTTCTGCCTGTGCTGTGACATTCATAATGCACAGGAGCAACAGAAAAAGAATTTGTAGTATTTTCATGCTTGTGTGTTTAATGTGGTAATGGCTGGGGTTGTTGTTTTTGCGGTGCTGCGGCTTGTGCCCCTTGTTTGGCTGCCTGTTGTGCCTGGGCGGCCTTCATGGCTGCCATCTGTGCGGCTTGCGAGCCGGCTCCGG
>ULUS01022448.1_pt1 | contig 42860 bp, 26 predicted proteins | sample 1958761 | NCBI WGS metagenome assembly ULUS01 (sample SAMEA4835767, study PRJEB28245) | human gut metagenome | biome: gut microbiome; material: fecal sample | place: Denmark | collected 2008
TTTTTCATAACTATACTATTTAGAAGTTGGATTTCCCCATTTAGCCACAGCGTCGGGCAGATAGTAGCCCAAGTGCGGAGGTTGATTGTAAGCAACATTCTGCCACGCTATGCCCATACGGTAGACATGATCATGCATGAGTGTAGGCACCCGATAGTCGGTAGGCGTATTGGTAGTGAAGACATTCAGGTGGCTGGCATCCGAACTGTCCCAAAAGATGATTTCCTCGCGCCAGTCGCCAAACAGGTCGGCCTGCAGGCAGGGTGTTGCCTTGGAACCGTTGCAGCTGACACTGTGACCCATCTCATAGAGCTGCTTGCCGTTGCTTAGCGGCAAGGTTAAGCCCTTCTTGCCGTTCCACTTGACAAGATAAGGAACGAAAAACGGAGGTCCCCAGTTGCCAAGCAGTTCGTCCTGCAGGTCACCGTCCCAATAGATGCGGAAGTTCTTGGGCAGATGGGCGCGCGCAATCTTGTTTCCCTTACAGTCATAAACTCCGGGATTGGCAGAGCACCAGAACTCGTAGCCACGGTGCTTGGCATCGATGTCGGCAGACAGTCCTCTGCCCGTGTCTTCGCGGTCGTAGCTGCGGAAGAGGATTTCTCCGGTGCGGGCATCCCGCAGGTCGTCGCCATAAGGCGCGCGTTCGTGCACCATGTAGTATTCAAGTCCCGGTCGGTCAGGATCAAGGTCGGCCAGATGCTGGGCGTCTCCATGCCCCAGTCCGGTGGAATAGAGCAACGTTCCGTCGTTGTTGATGGCAGCCGAGCCATAGGTGATTTCGTCGCAGCCGTCGCCGTCAACGTCTGCCACAGCCAGGCTGTGGGCACCCTGCCCGTAGGCAGTGGCTTGAAGTCCATGGGCTTCCCTGACTATGTTTCCTTCGCCGTCGGTCACGGTCCAGTGGTCGGAGGTAAGCGAGCTGTGGAGCCATTTGGTCTTCAAGTGACGACCGTCGAAGTCCACCGCCCAGAGATAGGAAGGTGTGTAATAGCCGCGGCACATCACCGCAGACGGCAACTTGTCGGCACCATCGAGATAAGCCACACAGGCCAGGAAGCGCTCGCCACGATTGCCCTGATAGTTTTGGTCGCCCCAATCACCATATGCAGCCTTGCCTCCCAGACCGAAGTTGCGGTTGGGATTATACCACACCGTGTGGACGGCAGAGCCGTCGGCACCACGAAACACGGTGAGAAATTCTTCACCCGTGAGGATGCGTCCATTCTCAGTACGGTAGTCAGCCTGGTTATCACACTGCCTGATGGCCTCATCGGTGGCACAAGCCGACACGAAGTGGCCCTTGCCGTCGACAGAACCGGGAGCAGTCTTGCATATCATTTCCGCCTTGCCGTCACCGTCGAAATCATAGACGAGGAACTGGGTGTAGTGGGCACCTGCACGGATGTTCTTGCCGAGATTGATGCGCCACAACTGCTGTCCGTTCAACTTGTAGCAGTCGAGTATCACGTCACCAGTATATCCGTGGAAAGAATTGTCTTTGGAATTGGAGGGGTCCCACTTGAGAATAAGCTCATACTCACCGTCGCCATCCACATCGCCCACACTGCAGTCGTTGGGACGATAGTTGTAGGTTCTGCCGTCGGGAGTGGTGCCACCCTGTGGGCGGTTGAGCGGAATCTGCATGAACAAGTCGGTCCAAGGCGTCACCTGCTGCGAAACTTCTTGCTGCCCGTCGGCTTTGCGCACTACTACCTGATAGAGGTCTTTTTCACTTCCACCCTTGTCGGTGAAATTGCTGACGCGCAATCCCTTGGCTATGGGCTGGCCGTTACGAAGCAGGTCGAAGCATGTGGCGTTGTCGTCGGTGCCCAGCACGCGCCAACTCACAAAGACGCCCTCATGAGCGGCAGGCAAAGCCACCACACCACGGCCAAGTGGTTCCATCTGAAAAGCAGATGTGTTCTGCGCTGCTGCGGGAGCTGTCCCCAACAGCGCACAGAACACTATTGATAATAAGAAAGTATTTTCCATTATTTCATCTTTTGTCCGTTGATAACCACATTGATTACCTTGCAGCCTTCAATAAGCGAACTGTCGAAAGCTTGCTTCTCGTCCTCCACCCGGCAGTTCTCGAAGGTAAAGGTTTTCAAGGCATACTTGTCGGAAGTGCCTATGTCGAAGAAATTGCGCGACTTGACATTGATGTTGCGAATCACAATGTTGCTGCACTCTGACAGCGGCATGTCGTCACGCTTCTCCAGGTTGTAGAACTGTGTCCAGGGACGCACCACCACAAAACTGTTGCAGTTGCCGGTGATGTCTTCCACCGTGGTGTACTCATATTTCTGCGGTGTGTCGGGACGCATCTTGAACCACACCACACGGTTAGCGTTCTTGATGCTGCAGCGGCGCAGAATGATGTTGCGGTCCTGGAAAGATTCGCTGCCCAACGTCAGGCAACCATGAACCACGCCATACTTACAGTCTTGAATGATGACATTATAGTTGGGACCATTGGTGGGGTCTTTGTCTACAAACGTACCCTTGCCGCCCTTGAGCACCACGGCATCGTCGTTGACACTCATGGTACAGCCTTGCACCAGGATGTCGTGGCAGAAATCTATGTCGATAGCATCGGAACTGGGAGCCTTCACGCCTGTGGTGGGCGCAAAGATGTCGCAGCCGATATACTTCACATGGTCGCAATGATAAAGGTGGTTGGTCCAGAAGGGACTGTTGTGCAAGCGCACATCCTGCACGGTAACGTTCGTGCTGTTGGAAATGTAGACCAGTCGCGGACGCAGTGCCTCAAGGTTAGTGCATTTGGCGTTCACCTTGCGGCGAATCCAGAACTCCTCCCAAAAGCGCTTGCCGTTACCGTCAATGGTGCCTTTACCCGAAATGGTAAAACCATTCAATCCGTCGGCATTCACCAGGGCAGCAAAATAGTTAAGCGTCTGACCCTCCATACGGGTCTTCAGAATCTTGTAGTACTTGATGGCATCCACACCTTTCAGTTTGCCACCTTCTGCCACATGCAGGTGTGTGCCCTGCTTGAAGAAGAGTGAGCCGCTGAGGAATGTGCCCTGTGGTATGACCACGACACCGCCACCCTGCTGGGCAGCCTCGTCAATGACACGTTGAATAGCCTCGGTCTGCACAATGGTGCTGTCGGTCTTCACGCCATAATCAGTGATGACATACTGCTTGCCAAGAGTGCTCACATCCACCCTTGCCGTATCGCTGAACCATGCAGGAACCGGGGTTCCGTCGGGGAAGACATCTTTCTTCACTTTCTTTGCATTGACATTCAAGGAAAGACAAAGTGCCAATGCGACGGAGAGAATTTTGATATTCATAAGAGTTTGTTATTATTGGTTTTAGTGCAAAATTAGGTGAAACCGCCTTTTCCCCTATTATACAATTGTACGAAAATCATTAATAACATTCACATATTCCCGTGCCCAATGCGGACAATTTGTACATTTCCCGACAAAATGTTCTTATAAGTCAAAAAATATACGTAAGTTTGTAGCCCCAAACTAACGCACATTCAAATGAAAAAGACATACACCGTTGCCACATTAGCGCTTCTGTTTCTTCTCTATTCTGCCCTTGCAGAATCCGCCGTCATCCATCTGCGCGGCGAACGCCTGTCGGTGAGAGACGGATTGCTGGGCAACACGGTGAACAGCGTGATACAAGACGACGATGGTTTTATGTGGATAGCCTCGTCCAACGGACTCACGCGCTACGATGGCTATTCGTTTCTCACCTTCCGCTCGATGAGTCACGACCCGAACCAAAAGACTTCCTCACATCTGTCACTGTTGTTCTGCGACCCCAAAGACAAACTGCTGTGGACCTACACGCCACAGCACACCCTGTATTGCTACGACCTCAGATTGGGTAAGTTCCGTGACTACACAAACCGCAACGACTGCGAACGACAGTATTTCAACCGCTACCAAGCCTCCAATGGTATGTGGCTCTTTGATGCCAAGAACGGCGTGCGCCACATTATTTATAATAATGGAGAGTTTTCCATCCACGACTACACAACCGCCAATCGCCAGTTGCCCAGTCAGGAAAAGCTGAACGTGGATGAAGACGCCCACCACAACATTTGGATTTCCACCGCACGGGGTGTGGTGCGCATAGCCCCCAACGGCAAGCGTACTGCCATTGCTACAGGCAAGCACGTCAAAACAACCACGACAGGAACAGACTATTTCGCCATACTCACGGAAGAAGACGACGCCTACTTATACCGTACGGACGGACGTTTGGCACGAAAGTCGCACCTGCCCTCCATGACGGGCTTTGCCGGCAAGTCAAGGAGTTCCATGATATGGAACGGCGGATGGTATATATTCACCGAGCAAGAGACCTTCCGCATGGACTTGAGGACAGGAGTATTCTCCCACTCAGAAATACAGATTCCATACGCCATGGAGAAGAATTCCATTCCCGGCTACAAGTGCCTCAACGACAAGCAGGGCAACCTCTATCTGTTCGGTCCAAAAGGATGGAAGAAACAACTCCACCTGCTCGACAATAAGAACTACATCAACGGGCGCGACCGCATCTTCACCGTGGAACGTGACCACAGAGGACGCTTCTTCATTGCTTCTTATGGTGGCGGACTCTTTGTCTACGACCCACACGACGACCAATTGCAGCAGTTTTCTGCCTACGATGCAAACCCTGTCATCAGCTCCAACTTTCTGCTGAGCATATACATCAGCAAGGACAACACCATCTGGATATCTTCCGAGAACGGAATCTTCTGTCTTAAAGAGGAGGTGGGCTATGGCGTGGAATATCTGAAGCCCGAACCGGGCGACCCCAGCGAATGGAGCAATCTGGTGCGCCATCTTGACGTGGCAACGCCACAGAAGGTGATGCTTAGCACCAAGGAGAACAAGCTCTATACCTATCACCCGCAAAGCGGCACCATTCAATTGGTCGGTGAAACGCCTGCCTGTGTCTATGCCTACCACACCACGCCAAGCGGACACACGTGGATAGGCACCAAAGGTGCCGGTCTGTTTCTTGACGGCATCAGATACCAGATAAGTGACAAGGTGCACCACGTGCCGTCCAACAGCATCTACGACTTTGCCACCGACAAATTCGGGCGTACATGGATAGCTACATGGGAAAGCGGCTTGTTGCTCACGCCGTCCATCGGCAAGACACTCGACTACGGAAAACTGAAGTTCGCCACCCTGCTCAACCGCAACAATAGCGAAAGCCGCATACACGACCTGCAGCTCACCAAGAACGGTTTACTGTGGCTGGCCACCGACAAAGGCATCTATATGGTTGACACCCGCAAGCGGAACGTCAGCGACCGGTCGTTCGAAATATTCAACACCTACAACGGCAAGTTCCCCTACGACGAGATTGTCTGCATCCTTGCAGCCCACGACGGATCTATATGGTTTGGATTCGTCGGCGGCGTGGCAAGATGCACCTACAATGCCAAGACTCACCAACTGAGCTACAAGATATACGACACCAATAGCGGACTGGTCAACAACAATGTGCGCCAGCTTAGCGAAGACCGATACGGCTATATATGGGTGGGAACGGAAGAAGGCATGTCGCGCATTAACCACCGTGTGCGCCAGGTCAAGACCTACATGCTGAGTGACGTGATGAACGGCAACACATTCAGCGAGAACTGTTCGGCCACACTGCCCGATGGCCGCATGCTTTTCGGTACTGCCAACGGGCTGGCCGTGGTTAATCCGCAAAAAGAGGCAGCGACACAAAGTACGGAAAAGCGAGCTGTCGTGACCGATCTGTCCATCAATGGCGTGTCCATCTACGACGAGAAAGACCTGCAACTTCTCTCGGAGGCCTTGAGCCACACAAGGGAAATCAAATTGCCGCACGACAAGAACACACTGTCCATTTACTTCTCCAGCTTTGAATATCCACAACGGCAGTCCACATTGTTCCAATACTACCTCGACGGCGTGGACGACTCATGGCGCCCTGCCACGAGCGTCAACCACGCTGACTACAGCGACCTCTCACCCGGACGCTACACCCTCCATCTGCGTATGCTCAGGAGTGACAACCAATGGAGCGAAGAGACAGTGCTCCACATCGTCATTCGCGAGCCATGGTACAACACCTGGCTGGCGTGGATATTTTATCTGCTCGCCATCGGTGCCACCGTCTACTACATCTACAAGAGCGGAAGAGAGCGGATGTTGCTGCACCAACAGATGGCCATGGAGAAACAGATTTCCGAGTTCCGCATTGATTTCTTCACGCACATCTCGCATGAATTCCGCACCCCCATCACCATCATACAGAATGCCGTGGACAAGATCACAAGCAACGGGCAAGGAAATGTGTCGAGGTCTACACTGCAAGCCATCAACCGCGGTACACACCGGCTGATGCGCCTGGTCAACCAACTGATGGACTTCCGCAAGGTGAGCACCGATAACATGCGGCTTGCCGTATCGAAGGGAGACATCATTGCTTTCGTGAAAGACATCTATCAGGACTTGTGGACCATGGCACGGCAAAAGAACATTATGATGACATTCACGCCATTTGCCAAGACGTGCGATTTGTATTTCGACCATCAAAAGATGGAGACCATTGTATATAACCTGCTCAGCAATGCCGTGAAATACACTCCGGAGAAAGGCATCGTCACCCTGAAGATTGCTCCTTCCGGCAACATATTGCTCATCACCGTTGCCGACAACGGACCCGGCATCAGCAAGGAACAGGAAGCCGAACTGTTCAAGCCCTTCATGCACGGCTACGTGTCGCGTGGCGGCATGGGCATCGGACTCTATACGGCACACCAAATGGCGATGCTTCACAAAGGAAGCCTCAGCTATCAAAAGGCAAGCGAAGACGGCGGATGCATCTTCACGATTGCCATGCCGATGGATGACAATGCCTACACGGAAGAAGAACGCATTGACAACATAGCCATCGACACCAAATCCATTGATGCCACGGAGACTGACGACCTGGTAAAGGAAATGATGCCACAACCCATCAACGATGTCAACGTGATAGTCATTGAGGACGATCCCGACATGATGGAACAAATCAAGAAAGAGGTGTCTGTCTACTTCAACGTGCAAGGCTACATGAACGGAAAGGCCGGCTACGAGGCTGTGGTCAAGGAGCATCCGGCACTGGTCATCTGCGACATCATGCTCCCCGAAATGAACGGCTATGAAATAGCCTCGGCATTGAAGTCGAGTTCCGAAACCCAATCCATTCCGTTCATCATGCTTACTGCCTACGACGATGCCAGCCACAAGCTGAAAGCCTACAAGTCGTTTGTGGACGACTACATGGTGAAGCCATGCAACTTCAAACTGCTCGTGGCACGCGCCCTGCAGTTTATTGCTGCCGACAAGAAGCAACATGCAACAAAGAAGGAAAAGGAGCAAAAGGAAGACACGGGGGAAGACGCTCCCTACCAGATTCTCATGTCGGCAGTGGACAAGACGTTCAAGGAGCGTCTTGAACTCATCGTCAGACAGCACATTAGCGACCAAGAGTTCAACGTGGACCAGTTGGCGGAACTGATGAACATGGGCCGCACCAAACTCTACAACCGCACCAAGGAGATTATGGGCGTGTCACCCAACTCATATATACAGAACGAGCGCCTCACCCTCGCTGCCCAAATGATTGTGAAAGGCGAACAAACCATAGCCGAAATAAGCGAACGCGTGGGCTTCGTCAACGCCACCTACTTCTACCGATGCTTCAAGAGCAAGTATGGTGTGCCGCCAAGCAAATACGGGAAATAACAGAAAGGGTCTCTGCGGAACATTTCGCAGAGACCCTTTCTTGTTTAACTGTCAACGATTCTATTGATGCTGTGCAATGTCTATGTAAGTATTTACCGGGCACAAGGCTGACGTATAGTCAGTATTGTCAACTATCAAATCCGTTACAATGAAATTGATGGACAACGCATTCATCAGGGAGTTGTAAACCCCTTTTGTCTTCACCAATATGTAACCGTTATGCGACTGGTTGTCTTTCGTGTAAGAAAAATCCACCCTGCTCTTGGCCAAGTCGTCACTTGTGACGAAACTCAACTGGCCATCGGCTGGTATGCCCACACTGTCTATGGAACAAGTATAGTTTAACGCCTCGCCCGAGTAAGTTACATGTTCGTAATCGTTCGGATAAAGTTTCGCCATCACGTTGTCTAACGGAAAGGACGCGACAACCACATTAGCTTGCTGGTCTATGGTGAACGAAAGTTCCTGAAGCGTACCGTTTGCCTTGGAAAACTTGCCCTTGTAGTCTCCTTTCATCTTGTCGAAAGTTGCCTTTACATTGCCATAGGCGCCATTCGAAGTTGACTCTTCAGAGCAGGCATTGAAGCCTATCGCCACCAAAATGGCGACAAGGCTCCATGCCATGAAATGAATGTATTTGTTCATGTTTCAAGTTTATTTCACTGTATACTTCAATGTTTCTCCCGCGACACGGATGAAATAGATGCCACTGGCAACGCCCATCGTCTTGAGGTCTTTCAGGGCAGTAGCCTTGGTAGTGGTCAGTTCGCCAACCTTCACGCCGCCCACGGTATAAACGGAGCCAGTGAATTCATCGTTGACACCCAGTTGAGAAATGCCTGTTGCAGCCACGACCTTAAGAACACCTGTCGTCTTATACAAGTCCGAAGTATCCCATGCGAGATTAGACGGAAGTTTCGGCAGAGTGACACTTGAAGGCGTACCCATGAAGTTGTTTGCAGTCCACAGAGTGAAACTGTCTCCTGCCTTTGGAGCGTACTTGGAATAAGCCTCAACCACAAGGTCGCCATTCAGTTGGAATGTGCCGCCGACCTCCAGATAAGAACGGCTTGTGGCACCGTTCTTGTTGTTATACAAGAAGAACTTCGCCTTTGAACCTACGTTACAGAACACGCCCGAGGTTGTCTTCAATGAACCTGTAGGAATGGAAGATGTATAGTTTCCGGGCTTCAACGTACCGCCGGCATTAACGGTAATGCCATATAGCAGTGCCTGACCTGCCAATGTTCCAGTGCCCGACACTGTCGTTGAATAGGAACCGAAGAATTGCTCTTTCTTGGCAGAATTGCTTAAATTAAGCACACCACCGTTCACCGAGGATGCACCCGAAAGATTGGTGGGCAGCGAAGACATCGTCCATAAGCCGTCGCCGGTCTTGACAATCTTTCCTCCGTCAATCTTTCCAGTGTACTTGACGTCTTCGTTCAAGCTGCCAATGGTCCAAGTACCTTTGCCGAACAATTGTCCATTGCCGACAAGATTACCCAAAGTGACAGATTTGTCGTTGTTGGAAACCTCACAGTACACACCAACCGTGGCATTCTTCAAGCCATAGGTATTATCCCACACAAGGTGAGGAGTATACTGGCCCGTCTTGCTTGCATTGAAATTCACAGTACCTGTAAACTGTGACCAATTGCCTTTCATATAGGAGCGCACACTCGTAACGCCCACATTCAAGGTACCAGCACCCTTCAACGTACCGCTGTAATTGCAACGAGAATCAAGATACCAATACGACTTTCCTTCCGGCACTTCAACGTTGGCCGTATGTGAGGAAGAACTTTCCGTTCCGATTCCATCGGCATCTCTCAGCGTTGCATCGTTCAACACAATCGTTGTAGGATAGGCATGTCTGGTTGAGCCAGGTTCAGAACTCTTCACGGTTCCGCCATTGACAATCAGTTTGCTGTAGCTGGCCGACGGAGCGAGAACGAGGGTTCCATCGCCCTCTTTTGTCAACACGTTACCCGTTCCACTGATGGAACCGGTCATGGTCATAGTCACATTGCTTGGAGTATTGATAGTGCCACCATTACTGCCTAATGCCACAGGATGTGCAGTGGTCATCGTCTTGGCGGGTATCAATGTGCCGCCGTTGAGGGTCACCTTGTTGGTATAGAGGCCCAAGGCTCCTGTATTCACACCGTCTACCTGACCCAGCGTATTGACTGTGAGACTTCCCTTGTTCACCGTAACTGACCCCTTGAACGTGTTTTCATTCGTAATGTTCACGTTACCGTCACCGTTTTTGACTATATCCACATTGTCAATAAGTGAATGACTGCCGGTCAAGGTGTATTCAGCATTACTGTTGTCAAACTCAACGGTTGCTGGAGCCACATCATCCGTCAACTGCACCGTAGTGTTCTTGGCCTCATCATTGAATATGACATGATCACCAGACACGAAAACGTCAGCAGCATTGTCTGCCTGCTTCTTGAAGTTGCTCTTTTCTGCCAATTGCCAAGTATTGTCTTCCTCGGCAGTCCAAACAACAGATGTTGCAGCACGCATGTCTTCCACGACAAGCGAAATCGTACCGTTTTCATACTTCAGAGAAGCCTTGTGTCCCTTCATTCCAGTAAGGACAATGTCTTTCAAATCGCCATCAATCTTTCCTACTTTGGCCAACTGATAGGTGCCTGCTACAAGAGATTCCGGGAGAATGAAATTGAAACGGGGAGCAAGATACTCCGGTCCATCAGTCCAATCTTTCTTTTCTATCTTCATGGCGTCTGCCACCAACTGGTCGGCATTGCCATTGGCGTCGATATCAAACTCAACGATGGAACCGAAGTTCAATTTCAGTTCATTGGTTTCTATCCTTCCCACTTTTGATGCGCCACCTGGACGTATCGTGGCACCATAATCGGCTTCAATGCCTTTGGGGAACTTGCCGCCGTCAGAATTGAGAACGGCGAAGCGGTTCAACCATACATGACTGCCGGTCATGGTTCCGTTGAAATTGACTGTACCTGCCCACACCTCGGTATTGCCCGTATACTTCTGCTCTACCGTAGGCAAGGTCAGTTCACCGTCGCCCAGTTTCACGAGTCGCATCTCACCGGCAAAGGCGCCACCTGTAAGGGTATGCTTATAAGTTGTGGTCGTAATGTTGTCATTGTCGTCATGTCCCTGCACCCAAGTAGGAGCATTGTCGAAGAAGATGTAAGGAGAAGCACCATCGGCCACGTTGACAGTGGCGTCACCCGTCTCTGCAAGAATCACTTGCTTGTCGTTGGTAGCCGAGGTGATACTGCCGCCGTTTGCCACTTCATTCTTGTCGGTCATGATAGGTGCAGGAGGAGCCATGGTGATGCCTTCCTTTTCACCGAGGAAATAACTCACGTGAGGTGTCGGGTTGTAGCCGTTCATCTGGGTTATCATGGCGTTGCGATACTGGGGATCATGCAACAATGTGTAATTGCGATGTTCCGTAGGTATAGTGGTGGTATAGATGCGTATGCTCTTGTTGTCGGCGGAACGCATAATTACCTCTTCACGCCAATCGCCAAAGATGTCGCCCTGGAAACAGGGGGTAGCCTTGGTGTCGTTATTGGTAAGTACACCCGTGAAGGTTTCAATTTTCCCCTTGCCATATTTATAGATAACGCCCGCAGAATTACGGACTTCCATACCATTAAATGTCTCGTCGAGTAAATCACCATCCCAATAGATACGGAAGTTCAGTGTTACATTGTTGGTGGGCAGTCCTGTACTTTTATTGGACACGCAACCAATCAAGCTGCTCTCATGACCGCTGTAGAACTGTCCGCCAATGACATCATCCGTGAAATTACCTGCCATGGAACGACCATCGTCAGAACCTCCTGCCAAGCGGTAATAAATCTTGCTGGTTGTGGCATCACGATAGTTGTTGGAAGGAAGGTCCTCGTTGCAGGCTGCAATTTCCTGCCCATGAACATAAGGATTGAAATCGCCAACATGATGGGCATCGCCATGACCAAGACCTGTGGTGCTCAGTCCATGCCCGTTGTCGTCTATCACCATTGAACCGAATACGATCTCATCTCTTCCGTCCCAATCCACATCAGCTATGGTATAGTTGTGGTAGCCTTGTCCATACCAAGGACTGCCCGGCGTATTGTTCACCCAGCGCCAACGTTCCTTCAGTTCATGTGTTGCGGGGTCTACATCGTAAGCAATCATCTTATGACGGGTATAGATGCCACGTGCCAGGAAGATGCTCGGTTTGCGTCCGTCAAGATAAGGAGCGCCAAAGAAGTTCTTGGAACTGCGATGACCATATTCGTCACCCCACGCCTTTTTCAAATTGGTTTCGCCGCTCTCCAACCGTTTCAACGGATATTCGCTGACAGAATAAGGTTTACCGGTTTCACCGTTGAGGTAGAGAAGGTATTCAGCTCCTGTATGGGTGAAAGTCATGGCAGAAGAACGCACCAAGTCGCCACGTGTGTTCACGCTGGCATCACCAATGGTCTTGGTAGTACCGTCAGCCATGTGAATGACCATACCGTCAGCTCCACGGAGCACACATTCTGCCTTGCCGTCTTGATCCCAGTCATAAGCTGCAATATTGATTTCATTGCTTTGGAAGTCAACCATATTCGGTCCACAGTCAATCCACCACAACAATTTGCCATTCTGCTTATATATCTGTATAATATCAAAGTCCTTACCTTCAACAGGGTAACTGTTGGCTGCATCTTTGGTGTTGCGGAGTTTTAGCAAGATTTCCATCTCACCGTCTCCATCCACATCAGCCACAATGGCGTCATTGGGTTCATAGTCACCGGAAATGTTTCTTCCGTCAATATTGGATGGTACCTCGGCAATTTTGATTTCCTTATAATTGTTAGTCAAAGGTGTCACAGCTGCAGAAGCAGTGGTTTGTTCTTGTCCTCTAACCACTGCTTTAACAGTGTACTTGCTTGAAACAGTACCCGACACATCAGTATAATTGGAAACCGTCAATGGTTCGGTGTTGAGCTTCACCCCATCACGATAGAGGTTATATGCCACGTCATAATACTCCTCTCCATTGATACGCCAGGAACAAAACACGCCACCCGACGTTTTCACTGCCACCAAACCGTGATCCAGCTTGTCGACAGTGCGCTGTGCCTGTGCCGACATGGTGAGCAGGAATGCCATTACCGTAGTCACAATCTTTTTCATACGTACTTGTTTATTTAAAGACAAAATCCCGGGAAGGTATGCTTTTCATGACTTACCCTCCCGGAATGGATTATTATTCTAAATTCTGCATTTCACAGAATAATTCATATCATTACTTGATTACTACTGCCTTGCCATTCTTGATGTAGATGCCCTTCTGGGTTGGTCGTGCAGGAAGTTTAACACCGCTGATAGTGTAGTAAACATCGTCCTTGGCCACCTTCTCAGCAGCATTCACATCCTTGATGCCTGCTCCACCCTTCACGCTGTAGACGCAAATACGAGCCAAGCAGTCAGAAATGCGGTAAAGACCGATCTGGTCGGTGCCCTTCAGAATGCTTATTACAGGAGCATTGTCGCTTGCAAGGAAAGCAGCCTGGTCGGCAACAACAGGATGCAATGCATTAGAACCATAGTTTTTATAACCACTTACAGCCACAATGTCACTTTCCTGTGTACCGTCTACAGTAAGATAAAGAGAGGAAATCCAATTACCAGTCATGTAATCGCCCTTTCTTCCTTCAAGAACCACGCCTACGCCTTGATAGAAGTGGACGTTTACTGAAGGAATAGCTGTAAATGTAACACCATCAACAAGAACACCGTCTGTAAACTCTGAAGATTTCTTGGTGAACTGAGGAATCTCGCTATATGTCATCTTAGCAGCCTTGTGCTCTTCTTCTGTCTCACCATAGCTGGCGGCATCATAATAGTAAAGGCGTCCATAAGTGGCATAGTTACCGGTAACATTGCCATCTGCAGAGAAACCAGCCTTGCTGAAATCTGCCTCACCCATGTGGGCGAAATTGAAATCTTTAGAGATTTCATACTCGATATTGTTCTCTATGGTTGTGGTTGCAGATGCATAACCCAATGTCTTTGTTGTGACTGTGAGAATGCCCTTGCCAGGAAGTGTCACTTCAGAACCTGAAGCCAAGTTCTTACCTGTCAATACATCACCACTTTCCGGAGTAAAGGTATAATCGAGGAAAAGTGTAGGCTGCAAAGGCACGTCTGCATTGCTTGCAGTCAGTTTATAGGTCTTGCCAAAGCCCACTTCCACTTTCACAATGTCTGCAGTTACTTCAGGCAAGGCAACCAGGTCATTGGACACTTCAACAGTCTCATGTTCAGATGCCGCATCGCCCACAGTTGTCCAGATTTCCAAGGTACCATTAGAACAAGCGTCTGTAACGGCATCCTCCTTTTCAGGATCATAGTTGGGGTTGTTGCTCCAAACATAGTTTCCGTCACAATCATCGTAAGAAATAATTTGCTCCTCACCACCATTATAAATATAATGGAGTGTTTCACCTTCCATGAAACCTAAATTGTAAACACGCTGATGGTTGTTGATACCAGTCAAGGAAGCAGTTGGCTTGTTGGCGAAATCTCCGGCAACCTCAGTCTGGATATTGATTTCAGTGAATCGAGCGATATTCTGGTAGCGGCCACCTAAGTAATAAAGACCGGTAGCACTCATGTTGCGATCGTCTTTCACCTCATAAACACCTGATGTCACGTTATTACCGGCTACAGTTGACACATCATATTCTACAGTTTTTGCCTCTGTATCTACATTCAATGTTACGCAATAGAACATTCCAGCAGTCAAATTAACCGTATTGGTAGAATCACCATTGACTGCGAAAGGCTGGTCACCCGTTGCCGAAATACCTGTTTGTTTGTTGTCAGCGTCATATTGTGCCAACTGTGTCAAATCAAAGAGCCAGTTGTTGTTCACCTCATTGGCCTTGTTCTTGGTGATATACGGGTAACGGAAATTGGAGTTAGGGCCATCGACGCAAGTGTTTTCATTCGACATAACGGCTATTTCACTGGTAGTGTGATTTTGGCCAAACTGAATAATGTTGAAATAAAAAGTCAATGTATAAGAAGAAATGCCCGACAGCAAGTCGCTGCCCCAAATCAAATGGGCAGAACGGTCGTTGTTGGCTCCTGTAGAATACTGTACGAACTTTGTACCGTCATCAGTGCTGCCTATAGATAAGCCGTCAGACACCTGACCTACCCATCCTGAGGCCGAAGCATCAGATACTGTCTGGTAGTTTTGGTTGTAAAGAACCTTGACACCAGCCTGTGCGCTCAATGCCATCACGCAGAGCGCCACAATTAAGAGATAAAACTTTCTCATAGTTCTTGATTTTAGAATTTATAAATAATGATTCGTTGTTATATATGGGTTGGGGAACAATCCCCAACCCATCAAGTTATGTTTTTACCAACCCTCATTCTGTGTGTATCCGCAATTGAGCACGTCTTTCTGGGGGAACGGGAACAGATACCATTTGTTCTCCCATGTGCGGGTTTCAAGCACACCCGGGGTAAATGTCAGTGTGCCGTCATCAGCCTTTGTGATGGTCATCTTGCGAATAGTTGTAAGATATTCAGGGGCATTCTTCCAGCGACGGAGGTCGAAGAAACGGTGTCCCTCAAAGGCGAGTTCCACGAAACGCTCGTTTTCATATTTTTTCTTGAACTGGTCAAAAGCAAGACCTGTTTCCATATCGGGCTGGCCAGCACGCTTGCGAACCACATTGATGGCTTGGGCTGCTGTATACTTCAGGCCCTGAGGCTTGGTATAGCCGTCGCCAGTGAAATTCATCACGGCCTCGGCATAATCAAGATAGAACTCTGCCAAGCGGAAGATGACCCAAATGTGTGCGGCAGTACCAGGGTTCGTGTTGCCGATCACCAGTGTCGGGTTCACATACTTCTTCAGATAATAGCTGGTAGGTGTGCCATAGGTCACACTTGAGGAGTTAGCTCCGCCAACATACGTTTCCAATGGAGATTTGATGGAATTAGGCCATTGCTCTCCATTGCAAGCCACAATCCAGGACAGACGCTTGTCGCGATTGCTGTAAGGATTCTGCGGGTCATAACCGCTTCCCTCTTCATTGATGGCCTTACCATTGCTCATTTCAAAAGCATCCACAAGGTTCTGTGTAGGGCAGTTTCCACCGCCTGCATTCTCCATACCAATTGGGAAGTTATACTTCTCAAAAGTATTGCGGGCTGTAGTAGAACGGCTACCGAAGATGAATTCCTTTTGTGTGTCCACATCCTTCATACCATCGGCCAGGAAGAGTTTGCTGTAATCCCTGGCGAGCGACTTGCCTTCGTTCTGAGCTTCATCGAGTACGTCCTGGCAAAGTTTGGCTGCCGTGAACCACAAGGTCTTGTCATTGTTTGTATTGAACAGCGGACTGGCATGGTAAAGGGCTGCACGGGCACGGAGTGCCATAACTGCCAACTTGCCGGCACGGCCAGTTTCAGCCACAGAAGGATAACCCACAGCGGTGTAATCCTTTACGATTTTGTCTTGAATCTCGGCACATTCATCATCAATAAACTTGAACACTTCGTCTGAAGACGACTGAGGAAGTTTGTTGGCTTCGTCCGCCGTCATATCATGTAGTTTCAAAGGCACATTCTTGTACTGGCGCACCAATTCAAAATAGAAATAGGCTCTGGCAAAGCGTGCCTCATACTCATAGTTCTTATACTGTGCCATCTCTTCCTTATAGTGCACATCGAGTGTGTATTCAGGAAAGGTAAGACCCATGAACTTGTCGAGAACCAAATTGCAATAGGAAATTCCGTTCCATGCCGTGTTCCATACACTTTGGTAAGCGTTGGTCGGGCTCCAGGAACCATTATAGAAATCCTCTATGGCTGCACCGGGATGCGAATAAACAGACTCGTCGGTCGCCGAACCAAGCACAGCACCGCCATAGTTGCCCCAATCATTGTCAAAGTCACTATATATATAAGTCATCAGACCACCCACACGACTGAACATCTTCTGGATATATTCCGCATCATAGCCATTGTATTCCTTGTAGTCCATCTTGTCTGAACAGGAACTCAAGGCCGTTACGCCCAATGTGGTGGCGAATAATATATTTTTCAGTTTCATAATCTTATCTTTTTAAACTTGTTTAGAAAGTTACCGACGCTCCCACAATCACACTACGGGTCAATGGGCTGGCAGTACCGAAGTATTCTGCATCAACCGAATTGAGGTGATCAAGCGTGAAGAGGTCTGTACCACGTACATACAACTTGGCAGCATTGATGAAACCAGTCTGTTTCAAGAGATTCTTGGAGAAGTTGTAGTAAACTTCCACATTGCGAAGCTTGAAGAAAGAACGGTCACGAAGCCAGAAGGTACTTGCCACATAGTTGTTCTTATTGGAAGAACTGCTCAAGCGAGGGAACTCGGCGTTAGGATTCTGCTCCGTCCAGCGATTGTCATACACATACTGAGAGAGAGAGGTGTTGTTGACCAATCCCCAGTAATAACCAGATGTGTTGAGCATGGCTGAATATCTGCCGACTCCCTGGAACATGGCGTCGAATCCAAAACCTTTCCACTCGGCACCTATATGGCAAGTGTAGTAAAGTTCAGGACAAACAGTGCTGTGGCCGATGCGTACATAGTCGTTGTTGTCAATCTTGCCGTCATGGTTCACATCCTCATACTTGATGTCGCCGGGAAGCACATCGCCGAAAGTCTGCGTCGGGCTGTTGGCTATTTCTTCCTTGCTCTGGAAAAGTCCGATGGCTTTCAATCCGGAAATATAGCTGATGGGACTACCTGTGCGCACCAGATTGCTGTAGGCTCTCGGTTCTTCAGCCATATCCTTAATCTTGCTCTTGTTGAGCGCTACCGTGGCACCGATGTTGAACTGCACCTCACCGAATTTGTGGGTGTAGTCGGCAGCGGCCTCAAAGCCCCAGTGATTGACACGTCCCTGGTTCACATAAGGAGCGCCGAACGACTGGTCTGATTTGGTACTTCCGATAATGGCACCATAGACACTCGAGCCATCGCACCAGATATCTGAACGACGCTGATAGTAGGCGTCAATCTGCAAATCGAGACCACCGAAGAGTGTGGCATCCAGACCGATGTTGTACTTGTCAGACTTCTCGTGAGTAGGATTGGCTGTTGCCAACTGGCCGATGGTCGTACCGCCGAACGAAGAACCATAACCTGAATCGAAAGGATAGGTCACGCCATTGGTGGTGTAATACTGTGTGTAATAGGTCCAGACATCCATATTGGAACCTGGCAGATAATCTGCATTTATGCGGCCATAAGAAGCGCGGAACTTCAAGAAGTTCACCCACTTCACATTCTTCATCCAGTTTTCATTGCTGGCTACCCAAGCGCCACTGAAGGTGGGAGCGAACGACCACTTGTCGCCAGGAGCCAAACGGCTGGAACCAGTCAACACCATAGCCATCTCTGCAATGTAGCGGTTCTTATAGGCATAATGCGTAAGCCATGTGGCATTCTGGCGGTATACGGTTGTGTTCAGACCTGTATAGTCTTCATACTCATAGACATATTTCAATGAAGAGAAGAGGTAATCCAGAGGTGTGATATAGCGTTCGAAATTCAAGCCTCCGTCAAAATGGAACCGACGCTCATAAGCCTTCGTATTGGCACCAGTACCTTGGGTGCCGGCCTTGCCGCCAGTGGAGTATGCGCCTGCTGTCGGTGTGCCGTCTGCCCAGGAAGATGGAGCGTAGAAGCCATAAACGAAATCCTTACTATGGTCTTCGTAAATGGTGGAATAGGTGTCATAGCCCATACGTGCTGTAGCACTCAAGCCCTTCCAGAACATGCCCAAATCCTGCTTGAGTGTCATGTCGGCAAAGAGTGCGCGCTCATGGATTTTATAGTAGGCTGCACCAGCAGTGTTAGCTATCGGGTTGTTCACACCCGACCATGTAGAACTGCCACCCCAATCGCCTGTACTCTTGAACTTGATCGGGAAGGCTGCAGAAGGAAGCGAATAAGGCAAGCTCCAGAGGTTTAGGCTTTCGCCGCCGGGACGTGACATTTCACTCAGCATGCCCAAGGTATTCACCTTCAAGAGAGTGGTCGGTGTCAAGTCTATATCCAAGTTGATGCGAAGATTGGCTCTTACATACTTGTCTTGCGTATTATTGTTGTTGTCGTCTGTGGTATTCTTGATGAATCCCTTGTCAGACAGCAAGTTGATGCCTGTGTAGTAACGGAACTTGTCGCCACCGCCAGTCACTTCGGCACCTATTTTGTTGGTAACCCCGTGATGACGGAAGGTTTCGTCCACCCAGTTTACGTTGGGATAGAGATCGGGGAATTTTCCGCTACCGAAGGCCTCCACCTCAGCAGGTGTGTATTTCACCTTGCCGGGAGACTCATAGCCCACTGCCTCATTCATGGCCTTGGCATAAGTCTGGGCATTGATGAACTTGGGTCGATCAATCTGATAATTGAACAGATGGTCATAGTTGACCGTAATCTCACGCGCATTATACTTACCTCGCTTGGTGACAATCTCCACGACTCCGTTAATGCCTTTGTTGCCGTAGAGAGCCACGGCTGCTGCATCCTTGAGTATGGCCACATGGTCAACCTCCGAGGGGTCTACTGCAGTAATGTTGCGCTCGATGCCATCGACAAGGATAAGCGGAGAGCTGGAACTGATGCTCTGCAAACCGCGCACATAGAAAGTGGGATTGCTGCTGAAATACGTTCCGGCATTCTGAAGCGACACCAAGCCGTTGCCACCTTGTCCGATGATAGAATTTCCTATATTCTTGGCGGAACGTTTGTTCACGTCGCCACTCTTGATAATGGTGACAGCAGCTGTAGACTGGTCACGAGTGAAGTCTTTGTTAGCGCCGACCTCTATCTTCTGCTTGGCAAAAGACAGACTGTCTGTCTGTGCTGTTACCGGCAGGACAGAGCCTACCAGCAACGACAGCGCATATATGTTTTTCTTGTTCATAACTTATTCAAGTATTAAATGAAGTAAATCGATTACCAACCCGGGTTCTGAATCAATCCGTAGTTCTTGTTGATTTCCGTCTGCGGGAAAGGCCAAAGGAACCATTTTGTCACTGTCTGCGATGTAGGATCCTGTCCCCACAAGGCATGCTTGCGGTTGGATATTTCAAACTTTTCATACTCAAAGCGTGAGGGTTCTGCCTCGTTGGCGTTCTTGTCGTCACCCTTCCAAGGGCGATACACACGTACCCATTTACCTTCAGCATTCTTCTGCATACGGAAGGTAAGCAATCCATGCAATGGCTTGGTCATCCATTCGCCTTTCTTGTAGCGAATCATGTCATAGTAGTGATTGTTGCTCAAGCCCAATTCGCGGGCACGCTCGTTGAGTATTTCGTCTATGAGGCCTGCCTTGTCTGTCTTGAGCGACGGTGTGTAGGTTTCCGTATTGCCCAAGCCAACACGCTTGCGAACGACATTGACCTGTGCAAGAGCTTCCGTCAGTCTGTCGCATTGTGCCAGACATTCGGCATACATCAGATACATCTCGTTCAAGCTGAGATAGCTCCACTGTGTCCAGAAGGTACGCTGGTAATCGGTACCTATATAATACTTGTTGCAATCAAAGCCTGAAGCGTAACGCTTGGACAAAGCCTCGGTCATCTTCAGTTGCTGGCTTTTCTCATCCCATGTTGCGACATTGGATGCAGCGTCATAGCCACCAACCCACAATTCATATATGTCGCCATTTGCCTTTCCTGTGGTACCGTCCAAAGAATAGTTCTGGCCTGTCACGATACACTCTTCGTAGAGACGGGGGTCGCGTTGCGGTGTTTTAGTCATCACACCCATCCTTGACTTATACTGATAGAAGAGTTTGCCGTTGGAGCCCTGGATTTTGCCAGAGGCCATATCCTTGTCCCAATTAAATGGCTGACCGGATGACCAGGGGAACAACTCTACGTATTCCTCGGTAGGCAGACAGTTCAAACGGGCAGGGTTGTCGAGCCAAGCATGCCATACATAAGACTTGGATCCATAAGAGTCGTAACCATGCACACGCACAGAATGCAGAATCTCAGGGCTTGAATGGTCAATGTAGCCACGGCGATAAGCCAAACGATAGGTGTCATTGCTATTCCTCAAGCCAAGATAATCGGTAGTGACCAACTGATAATGGCCCTTGCTCTTCACATCGGCAAAGAACTTCTCACAGGCCTCCAGTGCCCGCTGCCAACGCTGTTGGTCGAAATTGCCATACCATACAAGATGATTCTGTTCTGCTTCGGAAGTTCCACCATAATAGCCCTGGTCGGCATTATAAAGAGGAGAAGCGGCAAAGGTAAGAATCTTTGCCTTCAAGGCTTCAGCTCCAGCCTGGGTCCAACGGCCTGTGTTATTGGCAGCGTCGGTTTCTGTCGTATTGCCATCATATGCCCAGAGGAGAGCATTTGAGTTGATGGCATCATCCAGCAAGCCTACCATAAAGTTCACAGTCTCCTCGACCGTGGCACGCGGCAAACTGTAAGATGACTCTGTGCCTTCAAAAGCATGGTCAACAATAGGAAGACCGCCATAAACGGCAAACAAGTCGAAATAACGTGCGGCAATCAGGCACTTGGCCTGTGCCTTGAAAGAAGCTTTCTTTTCTTCAGACAAGCCCGGCACATTGTCTACATTCTCTAAGAGCAACCAGCCTGCACGAACAGCTTGCCAAACATTATCTTGGGTGTAGCTCAACAATGGGGTCTTAGTGGCATCAAGCGTGCCCGAATAATATTCATTCCAAATAGTATTGGAATCCCAATGCATCAACCAGCAGTCTGTCAGCTGGTCGAATTTACCGGTCCATGGACTGGCACTGTTTCCACACTTATTATTATATGGCAATCCGTAATATTGCAAAGCATAGATAGACGTCAGGAATTGCTCTGTATAGGTAGGACTATTGAACACGGTATCCTTGGTCACCGTGGAGCCTGACGGCTTCTGCTGGAAGGCATTGCCGAAAGCAATCTTGTCAGTACAAGCCGTAAAGACAGATGCTCCAAGCATCATGCCTGCCAACCCTGTATAAAGTTTGTTATATAGTTTCATATTGGTCATTACGTTTAGAATCCGATTTTAAGACTGGCTGTATAGGTTCTCTGGAGTGGGTAAGAGGGTGCATTGGAAGCACGTGTCTCCGGATCGCCCCATTTGTAAGGAGTCAGTGTGAAAAGATTGTAGCCACTCAAAGAGAGCTGCAATTGGTTCAAGCCCAGCACTTTCATAAACGGGAAGTGGAAGTCGTAAGCCACCTGCAAGGTCTTCAGACGCAGATACTTGGCATCTTTCTCATAGAGAGTGGAAGTTGCATAGTTTTGGTCGGCATTGTTCCTTGTGGCACGTGGATACTCGGCTCCCTGTGACGGGTTTTCCTTGGTCCAGGTGTTGTCTACGTGATACTGAAGCAAACCACCCTCTGTAGTGGAATTATTGCTCTTGAACGGCTGGCGGAACACGTCTTCAATCATACGGCTCACATTCCATGCGCCTGTCAACTGTGCACTGAAGCTCAAGTTCTTCCACTGGAACCCGAGGTTCAGGCCGACAATGTATTGAGGATCGTCAGTATAACCGTAATCGCGGCTGTTATCATTACCGTCAATCACACCGTTCTTGTCAAGGTCTACATATACGGCATCGCCGTATTCCAGCTTGTCTACCTTCTGCTTGGGGAATGGAGAACCGAATTCCTTTTCATAGTCGGCCTCGGCACCTTCATAATAGAACTTCCAGAACTTCAACTGTGAACGGGAACCTATGCGGTGATTCTTGGAGTACTGGTATTCGTTGTTCTGAGGAGCCTCCTTCATTTCAATCACCTTGTTTTGGTTGTAAGAGAGGTTCATCTTTGCCCAATAGCGGAAGTTGTCACCAATCTTGTCGTTCCAGCCCAATGACACTTCGTAGCCCCAAGATTCGGCCTTACCGAGGTTTGACTTTGGAGGAGTGAAGCCGACAATGGCAGGAACGGTTCCGTCGCTAAGGAAGATGTCCTTACGACTCTCATGATAGTAGTCGAATGTGGCGCGGAGACGTTCGTTGAAGAAATTGATGTCTACACCATAGTCCTGCTTGAAGGCTGTTTCCCATGTAACAAGAGGATTGTTCTTGGCACCTTCCACGGCACCATACTTGGCATTCTCGGAAACCTGTCCATAGCGAGTACCAAAGATGTATCCGTAAGCGCCGCTATCAAAGCTGGTACGATCGAACAACGCTGTCTGGTTAACATTGTAAGGATCAGGAAGATAGGCGAAGCGAGTTCCGATCTTGTCGCTACCTACCAAACCCCAAGAACCGCGGAGCTTGAGGAAAGACACCACCTTCTTCAAAGGCTTGAAGAAAGGTTCGTCACTGATGAGCCATCCCACAGAACCTGCAGGGAATGAACCGTAACGACGTTCGGGAGCGAAGTTTTCAGAGCCGTTATAACCGAAGTCGAACTCTGCCATATAGCGGTGATTCCAGTCGTAAGTCACACGGGCAACAAGACCAACGTATGTGCGGGGAATGTCGGCATAGGAAGAGCTGTAGTAGTATTGCTTGCTCTGGTTGTAGAGCAACAGTCCGGATACGGTATGCAAGCCAAAGGTGCGACTATAGTTGAATGCAGTCTCAACATACCAGTCACGTCCCTTGCCGGTAGAAGTTCCGTAAGATGGGTTTGTCGTATCGCCAGCCTTGCGGTAGAGCATCTCATACGTAGGCTCGCCATTTTCATCGAGCACAACGTTGCCGTCTTCATCAAGCACCTTTTTATATACAGGGGTATAAGTGGCTATAGAAGCAGAGCCTGTTTTATACACCGAGTAGGAGCTGTTGTAAGAGCCCTTGATGTGCCAAGACAAACCCTTGGTAATGAAATCAAGCTTTTGCGTAAGCTTCACATCCATGCTCAACTTGTTGACATTGGTATTGGAAAAGCCCGATCCGTAGTATGCCATACCATTGCTGCCAATGAATGGCAGCATACTGCCGTCTGCATTATCGTCGCTGTTCGTTCCGTTTGTAATGAAACGACCATCAACAATGCCAGGGCTCGAGAATGGGGTAGCATAATAGATGTTCTTAATCATACCTGAAGAACCTTGACTCGTATACGGTTTCTTAGCCTCGTCCGTCATACCAGCCAGATTAACACTGAGTGTGGTTGTCTTGGTCAGATCGAGGTCGAGGTTGGCACGATAGTTGAAGCGCTTGTAGCGATAGTCGTTGACATAGCTCTGCTCAAAGCCCTTGAACAAGCCTCCCTGGGTGAACATACCGGCACTGATGAAGTAGCGTACGTTCTTGGTGCCGCCAGAGATGTTGACATTGCTTTGTGTCTGCATGGTCACATCTTTCATGATGTAATCAGCCCAACGCGTGTTCGGGAAACGAATAGGGTCGGAACCATCCTTGAATTTCTGGACAACGCTCGGCAAGAACATGGCTTTCAAGCCGTCGTTTTCTCTCAGTTGGTTATAGAAGTTGGCATAGTCGTAAGAAGACGCCTGCTCAACCATCTTTGTCGGAGTCAATGCGGAGAAAGAGGTAGACGCCGTGATTTTAGCCTTGCCCTCCTTACCACGCTTGGTAGTAATCAGCACAACGCCATTGGCACCACGAATACCGAAAACGGCAGTGGCGGAAGCATCCTTCAGCACGGTAACGCTTTCGATTTCGTTCGGGTCAATGTCGCTCATGGAGCGTTCCACTCCATCTACCTGGATAAGAGGATTTGAGTCTACCCAGCTTCCTTTACCACGCACGAAAATGGAGGCGGCATCGGATCCGGGCTCACCGGAATACTGCACGGTGGTCACACCTGAAAGTTGTCCTGCCAACACATTGTTCACAGAAGATACAGGAGTACGAGTCAGGTCATCACTCTTAATGGAAGAAAGGGCACCTGTCACAGTCACTTTCTTCTGGACGCCGTATGCCACGACCGTCACTTCATCAAGTGTCTGGTCTGCACTTTTCAGCTGCACCCTCATTCCTTGCTTTGCTACAACGATGGACTCCTTGTAACCCACATAGGTTATCTTGAGTTTCTGGCCCGGCTTCACCTTGATGGCGAAGTTACCGTCAATGTCGGTAATGGCACCTAAGGTGGCATTGCCACCTACAACAACTACACTTGCGCCGATAACGGGCTCGCCCATATCGTCGACAACTGTACCTTTCACAAGTTCGCCCTGTTGCACCTTCTGTATCTCAGCTGCTGCCTTCTGCACGAACAACGGCGAGAAGGTCATCGTCGAGAAACACAATGCCAAGGGTAGAACTGAACATTTCAGGATCTTGTTATTGTTCATTCTTGGATGGTTTTGTAAGGTAAAGAGCTCAGAGGAGGCTTTTCTCCCCATGGCTGATTACTGGTTTTGTTATTTTTTGGTTTTATGTATTCGATTGCTAAAAATGTGTGACAAAGATAAAACATTCCTATATTATAAGCATATCCAAATTGTACATATATCATCCAACGCGTACAAAAGTGCACGTTTTTAAGCGTAATTAGTACGTTTCAACAGGGCGTCTCATAGTGTGTACGCACACATTCTTTAAGTTAAAAGAGTTCAAATTTTACACTTTCGTCGGGAGAAAAAGCCACATTCAACAAATGAAGACTCCTAAAAGGAAGGGGAAAACGGGGATATTGGACGATTGGATCTGTGGACAGTTACCGGCAAGAGGCTTACCCGTTTATACGTTACTGGCACACTAACGAACCTTTCCATACGATAGAAAGTTCATTAGTGTGCCAGTAAGGGTGTGTTAGTCGTAGACTTACGGAGCGTTAATAGGCGAGTTACACTACGACAATGTGCCTGAAAGGCAACAGAAGGGACAAAACAGCAGGAAAAGCGTAGCCTCCACCAAGGTGTGTGGTTATATAAATAAGGTTGGCTATTTTTCTTTCTGGCTGTCCGACCACTGTTTCAGCCGTTGATATTCTTTCTTGGTGAGACGCATGAAGGAACCGTGCTGCGGACCTGTCACGCCCTCGATATCGACGGGATCAGAAAAGTTGCGAAGGTACTTGTCGGCCTTACAAATGCGGTAGTGTTTCGGCCGAGAGGAGTATTCTATGTATGCCACACGCCACGTGTCGTCACCGATGAGCTGGAAGGCCGAACTGCCCTCACATTTCTTCTTGCCCTCGAAACTCACGTAGTCGTCTTCCACGGGATTGCTCCACGGACCGGTAATCGACTTGGCTGTAGCGGTATAAATGCCAGGCTTGCCGCCCTCTTTCTTGATGAGCATATGGTAGAGTCCGTCGGAAGGCAGATAGTTGATGTCGGCATCAATGGTGGCATAGCCCCAATCGAAGAGCAGACGAGGCTTGGTAATCTTGGTGAAAGTCTCGTCGGCATAGGAATAGTACATGCGGTCGTAGCCTTCCTCGTTGCGGTTTAGCAGGGAATAGTAAATCATGTAGCCGCCCTTCTTGCCGTTGCTCCAGCGGTAGCTGGGATCCCAGAATATCTGTGGTGCCCATACGCGGCTAATGGTGGAATAGTCTTTATAGCAGTCTGGCGACTCCGGGTCGCAGAATATGGAGGGACCTTTGCGGAAGTCGAACGTCACCGATGTCCAATTAATGAGGTCGTTGCTGCGGAGCAGGTCGATGCCGAAGTTGTTCCACGTGCGCGACTTGGCGTTGCTCATGTCGGTGGTCACCATGAGATAGCCCTTGCCGTCGTGAGTGCGGCAGATATAGGCATCACGGGTTCCGCCTTCGATACGGGCATGTTTGGCAGGGTCGAAAATGGGTTTGCCGCCAATGATGTCTTCATAGTGATAGCCGTCACGGCTAATGGCAAAGGCTGTCCACTCGCCCTTGTCGCTCATGTGACAATAGAGATAGCCGTAGTCTCCCTTCTGGAGATTGCCCGTGCCGTTCACGGGCTGCTGTTTTTCTTCGGCCTGTTCGCTGGCACCGGTCATGGCATCCACCAGTCCGTCAGTCACCGCATGGCGCGAGAGGGCGACGGAGGGAAGCAGACAACAGAGGAGGACTGCCAGCAGGGATGAAATGGTTTTCTTGTTCATAATAAGTTGAGTTATTTGATAATGTTGCGGATGGCGAACCACAGGTGCATGCACATGGTGGAAAGACGTCCGTAGTACTTGCACATGATGTGATAACGTTCACGGAGCGAAGCCCGGTGATGGCGTGTGGTGGTTCCTTCTTCCAGATAGTTGGCCACGACGGCGTGCACATTCTTCAGCGGGAGATGAAGGTCGGCAGCAAGGCGCATCACCCGGATGCACCAATCTACATCGGCAGAATAGCGGTAGCTGAGGTCGTAGGGCACCTGCCTGGCAATGTCGGTGCGGGCATAGAATGCCTGGTGACAGACGAGCATGCCGTGGCGGAAGGAACGCCATGTGAGGTTTTCGGGCGGAGAGAGTCGGCGGCGGTAGAGGAAATGCCCGTTGCCGTCGACCACGTGGGTGTCGCCATAAAGCACTGCGGGAAAGGCTTGGCCGGGAAGTCCGGGAGTGATGCCGGATTGACGGACTATGGCAGACAAGGTGTCGGCGGAAGGCAGAGCATCGCCGGCATTGAGAAAGCAGATGTAATCGCCTGAAGCCTGGGCAAGCCCTTTGTTCATGGCGTCATAAATGCCGTTGTCGGGTTCAGAGACAATGCGCACGTCGTGCCCATTGCCCGAGGCGTAGGAACGTTCCATATAATCCTTCGCCATCTGGAGCGTGCCGTCGGTGGATGCGCCGTCAATGATAATGTGCTCCACCATACGCCAGTCTTGGTTGAGCACGCTGTCGAGCGTGCGAAGGAGCACCGGTTCGGCATTGTAGGTAATGGTGATGAGGGTAAACTTGATCATGCTTTTGTCTTGGCTATTTGATTATAGAGTTCTATGTAGCTCTTGGCTACTACGCTCTCTGAATATTTCCGAATGACATTGTTGCGCAGCTGGGCAGCAGGGATGTCGGCATTAAGCCCCCACTCAAGTCCGTCGGCAAGACTCTCCACCGACTTGTAGTCGGCAAGATAGCCGTTGACCTTATGGTCAATGATGTCTCTTTGTCCGCTGTTGTTGAAAGACACAGGGATGCATCCGCAAGCCTGTGCTTCAATGAGGGTCTGTCCGAATGTTTCGTAGAGAGATGAAGAAACGAGCACATTGGAGGCAGAATAGATGGCGGAAAGGTCGTCTTCGTCAACAAAGCCCAGATAGCTGTGGTCTATCGGTATGCGCTTGAGTACCGCCTCGTCCTTGATGCCACCGAAGAGCACGAGATAGAGTTGTTCGCTGCGGAACGTCTTCCGGTCGAGAAGCAACTGGACGGCATCGAGCAAATAGTGCAGTCCCTTGATGGGGGCGTCCACACGTGCGGCTCCGAAAACAATGATTTTGCGATCGTCGGGAAGAGCGAGTAGCTCACGGCTATTGCTTCGCGAAAGGACATGGAAATGGGAGAGGGAAAGGGCATTGGGTATGACCGATATGTTCTGATACTTGGTCACTGCGCTTTGTCGTGCCTGGTCAGCAAGCCAATTGCTCACCGCCACCATGTTGATGCGGTGTCCTTTCATCAGCCGCACCTTCTTCTTCATCACCTTCCACGAGAGGTCATGCCGACCGGGAAAACGAAGGAAGGGACATTCGCCACAGTCGTCACGAAAGCGCATGCAGCCGTAGGAATAATGGCAGATGGAAGTGCAGGGCCACATGTCGTGCATAGTCCACACCACGGGCTTGCCGCTGTCGAGAATCTTGCGGAGAGAACGAAGAGAAAGAAAGCCCTGGTTGACCCAATGCAGATGAATGACATCTGCCTCACGGAATTCAGGTGTCCGGGTAATGTCGTTGCCTGTGTTGGCAATGGAAACGGTGTAAAGATTCTTGCGACTGAAGAGGTTGGCGATCCAGATGACAAGGCGCTCAAGAATGAAACAGAACATCCCCCACCATCTGCTTACGCATGAAGCGACATATATGGACTGAGTCTGTTTCTCCATCACGAGCAACTTGGCCTTGACTCCATTGTTGATAAGAGCCTCGGTTAACCGGTTGGCGGCAACTGCCGCCCCACCCTTTTTCTCACTTGTGTTTACTATCAGTACGCGCATAAGGTTTGTCTTTGCCCACAAAGTTAGTGCAAAAATCCGAGTAAGCGAAGCGTTTGAAAATAATTTTTTCCGCTATTCCCAACAACGGCACGTCCAGTGAAGCCGATGCCCTGCAACACTTGGGCACAGATAGATTGTGAATTGCACACTATACTTAACAAACAGACCATCAATTAGCCATTTAGCGGCAAGCAAGACTTAATAAACTATAATATTTACAAGAAATATGTGGATAGTTCAAGAATAAAATGTAAATTTGCAGCGTCAAAAGGTTAATAGATTGTTTAGGTTAGTAGTAATAGATTTAGGTTTTTAGTTATTAGATTAAGGTAATTAAACTGATTGTTTAATTGGACGACAAAGGTGGACCGTGAGGTTCCCTTTGATTTGAAAAGGATTTTTAGTTTAAATAAATACGGCACAGCTCGCTGAGAGTTGTGCCGTATGCTTTTTTAGTCCTTTTCTATCAGTACGGTGGCGTAGGCACTGATGCCTTCCTCGCGACCGGTGAATCCTAATTTTTCTGTTGTGGTGGCCTTGATGGAGATATTGTCCACATCTGTCTGCATGACTTCTGCCAGGCAGGCTTTCATCCGCTCTACATGCGGATTGAGTTTGGGATGCTCTGCACACACGGTGGCATCCACATTTCCCAAGCGATAGCCTTTCTCACCAATGAGTCGCATGGTGTCGCGAAGCAGTATCTTACTGTCTATGTCAAGCGTTGAAGCTGCCGTATCGGGGAAATGGTAGCCGATGTCACGCATGTTGGCGGCACCCAGCAGGGCGTCGCAGATGGCGTGTATCAGCACGTCGGCATCGCTATGCCCCAAAAGTCCCATACTGTGTTCTATCCGGACACCGCCCAGCCACAAGTCACGGCCAGGCACAAGTTTATGTACGTCGTAGCCGAATCCTACTCTTATTTTCATATCATCTGTGTTTTGTCAATGGATAAATCGAACGACTGTCATGGCCGTTTATCTGTGGAACAAGTCCTTGATGCCATCAAGGTCGAAACTGAGCGAGAAGCGCAAAGTCTGATCGAGCGGGTTGCTCTTGGCGGTAGCAATTACATAGCCGGCATCCAACGAGAATGCACTCATCTTGAATCCAGCGCCAACAGTGAAATATTTGCGGTTGCCCTTGTTCTCGCTTTCATGGTGATAACCGGCACGAAGAGAGAACTTGTCATTGTAGACATATTCTGCACCGACGCTCCAACTTATCTCCTGAAGTTCTTCCTTAAATCCATTGGGTGCATCGCCAAAGCTCTTGAAGATGCCGCTGATACTCGACACATCGTAATAGTCTTTCTGCAAGCGGTTCTGATAGTCTTCGTTGCTCTCGTCTGTTTCCTTCTGCGGATAGGTAGGGACGAGGAGTTTGTTGGCATCGGCGGCAATGGTGAAGCGGTTATATTCGTCGATGGGCACCATCAGCGAGGCTCCCAGTCGCATATTGGTGGGCAAGAACTCACTGCGATCGTCAGTGCCCATGGTTATCTTGCTACCGATGTTACTGATGTTCAATCCCAAGCCCAACTGACATTCTCTACTTCCTATATTGAGGTAATTCTGATAGTAGCAGGACAGGTCGGCAGCAAAGGCAGACCCCGGCTTGGTATCGTCACTGTACTTGTCCGACAGGTCGGAATAAATCCAGCGCACGGCAGCGCCGAGTGAGAAGTGCTCGCTCAGCATCAGCGAATAAGCTACGTCGATAGACATTTCGTAGGGATTGATGGTCATAGCGTCATCACTCTCGGAAGTCATCACCTCGCCTAAAGAGAAATAGCGGAGCGAACCCGAGACGGCAGAATAGTCGCCAATGCGATAGTATCCCACCAAATAAGCGAGGTCGATGTCGTTGACCAACTGCCGAAGCCACGGTGTATAGTTGAGCGACACACCGGCACGGGATATCGTGAATGGATACTTGGCGGGATTCCAATATTGCGAAGCCACGTCTGGATCGGTAGCGGCACCTATGTCACCCATACCGCCGGCACGGGCATCGGGAGCTATGGACTGAGAAGTGACAGACGTGCGTTCGGGATTAAACATGTCCTTCTTGTCTTGCGCACTCGCCGTGAGAACACACGAGAAAAGGACGAGTCCTGCAATGAATATCTTTTGGAGTTGTTTCATGTCTTAATAACTCTATTTGTTGCTAATTATTGCCTATCACGATGAGTTTCTTTGCCTTCGATGCCTTACTGCTTCCGTTGGATGACAAGCGGGCACGATAGAGATAGACTCCTGTGGAGAGTTTACTTCCTGCATTGGTAGTAAGATCCCAATCCACCGTATAGGTGCTCTGCTCTGCCACTCCGCTTTCCTGATGGCTCCAAAGAATACGCCCCGTCATGTCAAACACTTCTATCTCCACATCTATATTGCTGCCCGCACGGTCGTGTGAGAGTATAAAGGTGGTAGAGGTACGGGCAGGATTGCTGGTGCAACTGAGATTGAGCAAGTTGGGCTGTAACCCCTTGACCACCTTGAAGGTGAGTTCGACAGTGGAAGAATTGTTGAGTATATCCCAAGCCCGGAACTTCAATTTGTGCATGCCTTCACTCAACTCAGGTATAAAACAGGAAGTGGTTCCTTTGGTATAGGAGCCGAAGTCGTATTGGAAACGCTCATTGAGATTATAGGTCTTCTGAAGTTCTCCGTCAATGACAAGTTCCAGGTCATGACCAATGCCGTTGCCGGAAGCGTTGATGCCGTCTTTGTCGGAAATGTTCGCCACGAAATAGGGAGCCGGATTCACACTGCCGCCATCCACGAACGATGGAGAGTTAAGGTAGCAGTAGATAGAGGGACCTATGGAATCATTATCCAAAGCCTCGCCACCTGCCACAACAAACCTCTCTTCAGAGCCGTGCGCCTGTTTACCGCCATCCGCATTATAGGCATAGAGTGTCATCTTGCCAGTCTCACCGGAATAGTTGATGTCTTGCGGCACGGCAAAAGTTACATGGAATCTGCCTGCCTTGACGCTGTCTGTGCCATTGTAGAGCACCTTCTGCCGGTCATAGAACTGGAATATCTCGGTGGTCAACGGGTCATTGCCCTTGCAAACGACAAGTTCCTTGGAGTCGAACACCTTCAGGTTGACCAATCCGGTAAAGCCATCAACCGCCACGCCGGCCTGCTCCACGTGCCCATCCACACTCACAACCATACCCGTTTTCATGCTAACCTTGTGTTCAGAGGTTGGCACCTGACCATTGATAGAATCCACCACTACCGACATTGTGGGTATGTTAAGGGCAAGGGCAGGATCGCCCAAAAGAATATACTGCACCTTATTGATATAGGCCTGGGAGCCCGTTGTGCTCAGGCTGTTCTTGCCCTTCATCAAGGCATAGCCCAGCGTAGGACGCTTGCCGTCTATAAGATTAAGTGCATAGCGCAAGAATGCTTGGTTGATTTGTGCGTTGAGCGGCTGGTATACGGTCTTGCCGGCAGCAAAGAAAGCCACAGCTCCTCCATTGGCATTAAGCACGGCATTCTCGCCTATATTCTGCACAGTACCGTCAAAAGGCGCCACATCGCAGGCTGCCGTAATCCACAGAGGGTAATTCTTATTGGCAAATCCGTTGAAATCGCTCAACTTGAGCACCATTTCGTGCGAGAGGCTTTGCTCGGCAGCATGTCCGGAATAATCCATGACCAAGGCACCTGCCGCCTGCTGGTTCTTAATAATTTGTTCCACTTCAGGGTAGGAATCGCCGGTTGAAGAAGACTCGCGGGTATAGGCATCCCACATCACGCGCTTCACGTCAAAAGCGGAAGAAGCAGCCTCGGCAACCTTGGCTGCATTGTCGGCATCCTGCATGTGAATGCTGTTTTCCCGACTGGAAGCTGTGTTGTGCCCGTCGTCTCCCATGAACATGAGGATATTTTGCCAAGCGCCCATGTTCTTGTTCTCCATATAAGCTATCGTCTTGTCAACCATAGCCTTGGCTTCCACAACATTGCGCACAGGAAAGCGCCCTACTCCAATGTCGTATTTGTCACTCATGCCGCTACCACTGTGAACACCCTCTCCATCGTCAAGCAAAGCGAAAAATCCGTCGTCGGCATAAGAGTCTGTCTTGCTGAACGAGTTTTCGCTCTCATAGGCGAGCAGGAAATTGTCTGGAGAATAGCTTTTCAGGGAAGAAGTGTTCATGCGGTTATCCCACAGGGCGTCACCAAAGAGCAGCAGATACTTGGGCATGTCTGCTTCAGTCTCTGCCCGGTCATAGAGCATCTTGAGATAGCGACGGTAGGCATTGACGTCTGGCGTACCGCTTGAGAACTCATTGAATAGTTCATCGGCGGGCACAATCCGGACACGCAGCCCGTCTTGGCTCTCATGTTTGGCGGCAAGACGTTGGGCTTGGGCAAGAAGAGTTTGAGTGGTCGGTATGACGATGACCATGTCGGCAAACGTGTCGGCATGATGGTCTTGGTTGGTGATATTGTAAACGTATTCGGGAACGGGGAAATTGTCTTTCAACAACTGGGGCCCTGAAGCCAACTCATCGTCGTCGAGCATCACCGACACATAATCCAACCTTACTTCTGAAGCCACCGTGTTGTTGGTAATCGTGAATTCATTATTGGGCAATATATTGTCAACATAATAAGTCTGGGTTACAGCACGTCCGCGTTCATAAGTAGACAAGTTGCCGAAAGTAAGTTTGCCCAGTTCCTGTCCGTTCATGGAAACGCTTACCACACCAGCTGCATTAGCCGTCACAACAACAGTTACAGCTCCTTTGCTGCCACCAGTATCGTGCGGCTTGGCATGGGAGGTCAGAGAGAATGTATAAGGCGATTGATTATTAATGGCATGACTGTCGTAAAGGTTTCTTCCACCCTCAAACCAAGAATAGTTCTCTTTCTCATAGAGAGAACACAGGTAGTCGGCAGAGGGATAGTGAGGAGAAACAAACGCAACACTGTCCACCGTCAACGGTGACCCGTTGCTCTCGGTCAGGAAATAGTAGCCATAATCAGAACAATAGTTGCGAACACGAGTATAATACTTTCCAGAAACATTCCATGATACAGGTCCGTTGCCCCAAAACAGACGTTTGTCGCCCACCACACACTGTGCCACCTCATGCAAGTCGTCCGTTTGCTTGAGATAGTCTCCATCGAGGGCCTCAGGTTGTAAGGCTCCTCCATATCCGTAAATCTTGACTTTAGACAAGTCTGAGAACCCTGCCTTGCGCACCAATTCGGAGGTAAGTTGGAAAATGCCGGATGAGGGCACACGAATCTTGGCCCATTTTCCCGAAGCAAGCACTGAATGACTGGCATAACGGGAAGCCTGAGTGGCATCACCACTTGCCTGGGCACGAGTGTGCACTTTATCGCGAGAAGACTTGGCTTTGGCACTGACCTTTAGCATGAAACTAACGAGGTACTGTATCTTGCCTTCACGCTGCACCAAGGGAACAAACGACACTTCAAGTTTTCCTTTCTTCCTGCTAACTACCACACGTTGGGTTATTGCCGGGAGGGTGCTCAGCGGAGTGTCTGCGACCTTGTGATACTGTGCAAGGTCATTAGAAGAAAGAGGAAGAAATTCAGGATAAGCAAGGCTGACATGGTATGTGGAATCCGCATAGTGCTCACCCAAATCGAAAGAATAGGTGAATTGCGGCAACACACTGTCAATCTTCACTTCATCTGCTGTAAGATTGAAAAAGAGTTGGGCTTTCACTGAAAGAGCGAAAGTCCAAAACAATACGATTGCCCACAAAAGCCTATATCTGTTCACCATTCCTGTTATTCGTTCAACAATTATGTTATCGACTACTTGCAGTTGAACTCAAGCACCTTCCGATCCTCAAGATATCCCTCCAAGTGGTCATCAATATGTACAGGCCCCACGCCTGCTGGTGTTCCCGTATAGAGTATGTCCCCGGTCTTGAGCGTATAGAACTGGCTGATATAGGCGATAATCTCATCAACCTTGTAAAGCATGTCGCTCGTGCATCCTTCCTGCACGGTCTGTCCATTAATATCAAGGTGGAAGTGAATGGCCTGGATATCACGAAACTTATCCACGTCAACCCAATCGCCTATTGTTGCCGCTCCGTCGAACCCCTTACAGATGTCCCAAGGCAGCCCTTTTTCACGTAGCGTGTGCTGCATGTCACGAGCAGTGAAGTCTATACCCACAGTCACCGCATCATAGTAGCGATGAGCAAAACGTTGCGGGACACTCTTGCCTAATCGACAAATACGCACCACAAGTTCTGTTTCGTAGTCTACACGTCCCATAAAGTCGGGAACAAAGAATGGCTTGTGGTCTTTTAGCAGTGCAGAGTCTGCCTTGAGGAATATGACCGGTTTCTCTGGTTTTGATAACGTAGAATGAAGCTCTTTATTGTGCAAAGCATAGTTCATTTCTATTGCAAATATCTTCATAATTGTGATTTATATTTGCAAAATTAGATAAAAATCCCGAATTACAAGAGTATCAAGAAGAAAAAAGGTGCCGAACTTCTAATTGAAGCCGGCACCCTAAGCTATTTAATATGGTTTATGTCTACTTGGACAATTATTCTGCACGGAGAGTGAAGCGCTTGAAAGCAACAACTGTCAGCTCCTTGTCAGCAGCCTGAAGATACTGCTTAACTGTCTGCTTAGAATCCTGGATGAACTCCTGGTCGAGCAGACAAGACTCCTTGAAGAACTTGGCCATACGTCCCTTTGCGATGTTCTGAATCATCTGCTCGGGGAGATTGGCAGCCTTCTGTGCAGCTGTCTCTTCCTTAATCTTGCGAATCTCATCAGCCTGAGCCTCGGTGATATTACCCTTCTGGATACCTTCGGCGATGTGCTCTTCGCTTTCTGCGATGTAGAGGTTGAAACCGGCCTTCTTCAGAGCATTCTCAACAGCCTTTGCCACCTGCTCTTCCTTGGTCTTCTCAACAGCCACCTTAAACTCAGAGTCCTTGGTTTCCTGTGGAACGCTTGCCTCATCAAGAGCAACAGGGTTCATGGCAGCTACCTGCATAGCGATAGCGTGTGCCTGCTCCTCAGCGGGCTTGTTGGTCTGAACCATGGTGCAGAGGATGTGCTTACCCATGTGGTCATAGGTTGAGATGTTCTCACCCTCGAGCCAGTTGTAGCCGTCGAGTTCCATCTTCTCACCGGTAATACCGGAACGAGCGATCACTGCATCCTGAACCTTTGTGCCGTCAGCAAGAGTGAGTTCCTTCACTTCGTCAATAGTCTTCGCCTTGGCAGCAACAGCGACGTTAAGGATGTCCTGAGTCAACTTGATATAATCGGCACCGTTGGCAACGAAGTCTGTCTCACACTTCAAAGCGATGATAGCGGCAAAGCCATTCTCATACTTGGCGAGGATACAACCGTTGGCGGTTTCACGGTCAGAACGCTTGGCAGCAATAGCCTGACCCTTTTCGCGAATAATCTCGACAGCCTTGTCGAAGTCACCGTCAGACTCAGTGAGGGCCTTCTTGCAGTCTGCAAGACCTGCACCGGTCATTTTACGGATTTTCTGGATATCTGCAATAGATACAGCCATAATGATGTTTATCTTTTGAAATTAATGATTATAATAAGAAGTGATAGGCCTTTTCTGACCTATCACCTTTATTCTTGCTTATTATTCAGCAGCAGGAGCCTGCTCTTCAGCCTTGGGAGCCTCCTCGTCTTTGCGAGCCTTGCGGGGAGCACGCTTCTTGCCTTCGCCTTCGTTCTGCTCGGCAGCTGCCTTCTCATCGGCCTTCTCAGCCTTACGCTCTTCCAGACCTTCAGCGATAGCACCGCAGCAAGCGTCAAGGATCACCTCAATGCTGTCCTTAGCGTCATCGTTGGCAGGAATCACATAATCCAAGTTGTTAGGATTAGAGTTGGTGTCCACGATAGCGAAAACAGGAATACCCAGGCGGTTAGCTTCCTTCACAGCGATAGCTTCCTTGCAAACGTCAATCACGAAGAGTGCGCTTGGAAGACGGGTGAGGTCAGCAATAGAGCCAAGGTTCTTCTCAAGCTTTGCACGCTGGCGATTGATCTGAAGGATCTCTCGCTTGGAAAGGTTTGAGAATGTGCCGTCGTTCATCATCTTGTCGATGTTCGTCATTTTCTTCACAGCCTTGCGGATTGTAGGGAAGTTGGTGAGCATACCGCCCGGCCAACGCTCGATAACGTAAGGCATGTTCACGCCAGCTGCCTTCTCGGCAACTACGTCCTTAGCTTGTTTTTTAGTAGCGACGAACAGGATCTTCTTGCCAGACTTGGCAATCTGCTTCAATGCTTCTGCAGCCTCGTCAATCTTGGCTACAGTCTTGTTCAGATCGATGATATGAATACCGTTACGCTCCATAAAGATGTAAGGAGCCATAGCTGGATTCCACTTGCGACGGAGGTGGCCAAAGTGGCAACCTGCCTTGAGTAATTGGTCAAAATTAGTTCTTGACATTTTGTTTTCTTCTTTAAATTGTTTACTTTCCTTTGAGTTGTTTGAACCAGCCAACGAGTAATCGTCCCATGACGAGTCTCGCCAGTTTGGATACTAAACGAATGTTCAGCCTTATCCTGTGGGATAATATTAACGCTTGCTGAACTGGAAGCGACGACGAGCCTTTGGCTGACCTGGCTTCTTACGCTCAACAGCACGAGAGTCGCGTGTGAGGAAGCCTGCGTCCTTCAGAGTCTTCTTGTCTTCTGCGTTCACCTTCACGAGTGCGCGGGCGATAGCAAGACGAAGAGCCTGGCTCTGGCCTGTGAAGCCACCACCGTCAAGATTTGCCTTAATGTCGTATTTTTCAACAGACTCAAGAGCCAACAGTGGCTGCTTTACCACATACTGCAGAATTGCAGATGGGAAATACTCAGTAACGTCCTTCTTGTTTATAGTGATTTTGCCGGTGCCTTCTGAAAGATATACACGAGCTACAGCGCTCTTGCGGCGACCGATTGCATTGATTACTTCCATCTTGTCTTATTATTTATACTGATTAATGTCAATTGCCTTTGGCTTCTGAGCTTCCATATTGTGCTCTGTACCATCGAAAATGAAGAGGTTGTCGAGCAGGCTGCGGCCGAGAGGACCCTTTGGCAGCATACCCTTCACTGCGTGACGGAGAATCTTGTCCATACCGTCCTTGCGCTTGCGGAGCTCTGCAGGAGTATTGAAGCGCTGACCGCCTGGATAACCAGTATAACGTGTGTAAACCTTATCGGTCTCCTTCTTGCCGGAGAACACCACCTTGGCAGCATTGATAATGATTACGTTGTCTCCACAATCTACGTGGGGAGTGAATGTTGGCTTGTACTTTCCGCGAAGCAGCTTGGCTACCTTAGAGCAAAGACGACCTACAACCTGATCGCTGGCGTCAATAACGACCCACTCTTTCTTAGCTGTTTCCTTGTTTACGGAAATAGTCTTGTAACTTAAAGTGTTCATTTTAAATTTTAAAATTATAATACTACTAAAAAACGTTTATTTCGGAAATCTGATTCACTAACCGTCGCCTCGGCCAAAAGGCAAACTATTAACACATCTTTCCAGAGGACTCTAAGTATGCCCTCAAATAATCGGACTGCAAAGGTACACATTAATTTTATACCTTAATGATTCTCAGCCTTTTGCAGAGTCAATATTTATATATTATTAACAGAGTTACTACCTGCTGCGTATCTTTTGGAACTTTTTCTGACACTGATACTTATAATTATAGCCAAAGGCATGCTTCAGGAATTTCCGCCAATTATACACTGCGACAAAGCGCACCACATCCCGCCAACGGGGTTGTCCGTCACGATAGATGGAGGGAGGTATGTTGACGAAATACAAGTCTGCCACGGTATCGAATGCAGAGAAGTCTTTGCACGGACGCTGGTAGAGCCAAATCTCACTGTAGAAGCGATCTGTCGCTATCACTTCCGGAATGAAATCTGGCAATGTGCGCACGTAGGCGGAACTTGCCCACCAAAAGGAACCGGAATACATTGTATAGTTCTTGGGAGGCCAACGATAGCAGCCATAGGTATCATAGCCCTGACTTAATACATTAACGGCGACCTGCCACTTGGAAAAGCAGAAGTATTCCATCATTTCACACCAGGATACGATTTTCCGTTTGAACGACAAGAATCTACGGTCCTTACTTTCCGTTGTTTGGTAAGAGATTCCTTTGGTATGGAAATAGTATATATAGCAGTCTTGCTGTGCCGACAAAGTCTTCACATATTCCAATGCCGGATATTCATACCGCAAAGGATTCTTGCTACATGAGATGATGTCGAGTTTATCTGTAGCTGCTATCCTCTTGAACTTCTCCACATCGCTATCGTCCTTGACAATAAGGCTCACGCAAAGACGGCTTGAGGCTTCAAGCAGCCCACTCTCGCGAAGCACGTTCACCTGTCGCTCCACGATGCGTTCCCATCCCTTATCGCAAAACACATGATAGACTCCATATATTGGCACGGAAGAAGTAGGCATGTGTTCGAACAGCAACAGATCGTGCCGTTCGAACACATGCAAGAGAGTATCGGTGATTCTTTTCCGCAGAGACCCCATCCTCACGACTATCCTTTCAGCGACTCAATGAGCCGCTCGAACATTTTCTTCAAGTCGTACTGCGGTTTCCATCCCAACGCCTCTATTTTCTCTGTAGACATGCGGAGATGGGTAACGGGAGAAAAGCCCATTCCCTGTTTCAGGTTAAACACCGGCTTGAGTGAAGGATTGAAATCCTCACAGAGTTTCTTGGCCATGTCGGCTATTGATATATATGTAGAAGCATTGGCCACGTTATACGCTTCGCCATCCTTGCCGCGGAAAAGCACATAGAACATGCCCATCACCGCATCCATCGTGTAGCAATAGCACCGGCAGAGTTCGCCCTTGGTGTTAAGTTCTATGTTTTCGTTATTGATGATGCAGCGAGCGAAATGGGCAAACACGCGTGTATCCTCCGGAGCCACTCCTGCGCCGAACGTCTGGGCGAAGCGGGCTATCTTGACGGGCACGCCATATTCCGAGGCATACGAGCTGCACAAACATTCTGCCGCACGCTTGGCCATGGGGTAGCTGCTGCGGATATCAGAAGGATTAATGTATCCCTGCATGTCTTCCGTGAGGGGCTTCTCGTCATTCGTCACCACGCCATAGACTTCGAGCGACGAGGCAAACACCATGCTCGTGAGTTTGTTGAAACGCGTGTACTCAAGCACAGACTTGGTTCCCTCGTAGCTGATATTCATGGTCTCCACCGGCCGTTCTATGAAATACTTCGACGAAGTGGGACTGGCATAATGAATCAGATAGTCAGCATTACACGTATCGAACTGACATTCGGAGGCATAATCAAACATCTGAAGCGTGAGTGTCTTGGTTTCCGGGCCCAACACATCAAGTGCCTTGCCTATGTTTCTCACAATAGCGACGACACTCAGTCCGAGGTCATACTTTTCGTTGAGAGCCAGAAGACATTTCACGGTAACGGAGCCCAATAATCCCGTGGCACCGGTAACCACTACTGTCTTGCCTTTCAATTCTTCCACAAAAGGAAAATTTGCCGTAAAGTCGGCAAGGTCTTTCATCAGAGTATTTTCCATATCTTTGTATTACTTTGGTTTTCTAAAATCCGAATATCTGCTGGTCCTCATGCACCTTGACCATGGCCCGGAACACGAAGAAGTCTGTTGGAGTGGTGATCTTGATGTTCTCCATCGGCCCGATGACCGTGCCCAGAGTATAACCATAATGGTTCATCATCGTGCAGGAATCAATGAAATCCGTGTGCCCTTCAGCAAGTGCCTTGCGGTGGGCTGCTATAATGTCTGCCAGTCTGAAGGTCTGTGGCGCACGTGCTATCAAGGATTGGGCTCTCGAGGGAATCTCCATTTGGCCGTCGTCTCCTGTCACCACAAAAGTTTCCGTGGCAGGCACACACGTGATGCACGAGCCACATTCCTCCACCTTGCGGATATTGTCGGTAATGGTGTCTTCCGTAATGAGAGGGCGAACGCCGTCATGAATCAGCACATTGGCTGGCTGCTTGCCGGCATATTCCTCTGCGGCACAAAGTCCACGATAGATAGACTCCTGTCCTGATTTGCCACCGGGCACAATACGCACCACCTTGTTAATCTCAAACTTGCGGATCATCTTCTCGAGAAAAGGTATCCAGGGCTCTATACACGCCACCACAATGGCATCCACCTCAGGATGGTTGTCAAAGAGTTCGAGCGTATAGATGATGATGGGTTTACCATTCAGTTCAAGAAATTGCTTGGGGCGCGACTTGGTGTGCATCCGCAAGCCCGATCCGCCGGCAAATATTACGGCTATGTTCATATATCCACCTTATTATATTAAATAGAATGAAACAAGCAGCAAGGCTGTGACTTGAACCTGTGCATGGAGCCTACTGCGAGCCACGCCATTCGTTATTTATCGTCCAGAAACTTGATACTCACATGATGCCTGTCACGCTTGTCGCGTGGAGGCAAATCCATATAACGGCCATAGGCTATGCGGCACAACTCTTCGGGATCGGCAGGCCCCTCAAACACATGTCCTTCAAACTCTATGTCCTTGTGGGGAACCATGATGCGCTTGGGATTGCGCTCATAGAACCATGCACCGTAAGAATGCATGTAGAGGTTGGGGTCTCCAAAGACCTTACCCACCGCACGGAACACGGGGAACACCACATAATGCAGGGCGTTGTAGCCCCACTGTGCCAAACGCGGATAGCGGCCTGCCAAATCGAAATTGACCACACACGACAATTTGGCTGCCAAGCGTTGCACCCAAGGAATCATGTGCCCCTCATAAGGGAAAATGTCTATGTGCAGTCCACGGTATTTCTGCGCCACGTGCGACCGACGTTCCCGTTCGCCCTGGGCATCATTGCTGATGTGTTCACTCTTCAGGTCGCGCAGACAAGCCCACTCCTTGTAATAGCCGGGGTCCGTCTGATTGTTTTGCAACACATATTGGGGATGCGGATGGGCAATGAGATAGTCGCAAAGCCGCTTGAAATCCTTCTGGTCCACCACCACATCCACGTCGTCATCCCATGGTATGAACCCCTTATGCCGAAGAGCACCGAGCACGTTTCCACCATCAATGCGGCAAGGCACGCCTATGCTTTTTGCCACGCCTTGCAGATAGACGAGCATGTCGAGCATGCGCAGTTGTGCCCTTCTGAGCACCGAGCCGTCGGGATTGTAGTCTGCCCTCAGGCTCTCCTGTGTTTCGCCTGTATTGAATATTACTGTTTTATCCATTCTTTTGTTGTCGGCATAAGGCCATTAATATCTGCAAAATTAGTGTTTTTATTTCTAAAAGCAAACCTTTCTCCTTATAAATTAAGAATAATGTCGTAACTTTGCACTGCAAAATCGAAATTACAGGATGAACCCTCTCAAAAGTTTATACCGCACTCTTTTCCGCGCCTACGAGTGTACTGACCTTTCGCCGTGGCAGCACACACCCGTCACCGGCCAGCCCATCTATGGCGTATACCACATTTTCTGCGCACGTGGCTGGCAACGGCTCGTGGCCGACCAGTACGCCCACCTGAAGCAAAGCGGACTGCTCGACGCCACCCGGAAACTCTTCGTGAGCTGCATCGTGTTCCGCGACACCGACGAACAGGAACTGCGCCGCATCATGCCCACCGACAAGCTCTGCATTGTGAGCGTGCAGCACAATCCCAAGATGTTTGAATATCCTGCCCTGGCACAGGTCAAGAAGATTTGTGCCGAGGAAGACTGCCTTGTCTACTACTTCCACACCAAGGGCATTTCGTTCTACGGAGGCGAGTCGTCCGACCCACACTACCGTTGGTTCATGCGCAACGTGGAATCATGGCGGAAAGAGATGGAATACTTCCTGATGGACCAGTGGCAGGTGGCTGTCAACACGCTGTCTGACGGCTACGACATGTATGGCA
>ULUS01027165.1_pt1 | contig 42589 bp, 32 predicted proteins | sample 1958761 | NCBI WGS metagenome assembly ULUS01 (sample SAMEA4835767, study PRJEB28245) | human gut metagenome | biome: gut microbiome; material: fecal sample | place: Denmark | collected 2008
AACAAGCAAGTTGATATTTATTCACTTGCGAAACTTTAGTTATAGTCATAGATGCCACGGCAAGTGCCTTGGATGCCCTCGCCCTCATTGGCTCCACCTATATAATTATAGAGTGATGCCACGGCATTGACATAGATATCAGAGGGCGTACCGTATATCTTGTCAGCATCCAACTGATCCTTCGGATGCTCGTCCAAACAAGATGAAAAGGACAATGACATCAACAAGCCTACAGCCCATGAACAAGCCGCCAACACTCTCGCCTTCACCATACTACTCTTCATTGAACCACTTCTATTATTATCTCGTTTCATCATATCAAGTCTCATATAAAAAATTTGAATTCTTCCCTTAAAACTGCACACTCAGTCCTATCGAATACGTGCGATATAGTGGAAAGGTTCGCTTGTCATCGATACCCATCGTGCTATTGACCACATAACTGTTGATCATAGGCGTCAACCCACTATAGCTAGTAATGGTGGCGAGATTGTTGACACTCGCCGACACACGGAGCGACTGGACGACACCTTTCTTGATAGGAATATCATAACCGATGGTGAGATACTCAAAGTTGAGGTAGTCGCCCTTCTCCAACCAATAGTCTGACACATTCTGATCGACGATATTCTTCTCAGGTGCCCCCTTCAAGACATTGTAGTCTGGGAAACTCGACATATTGGTATAAGCCAGTCCAGTGCCATTGAATATCTTATGACCGAAAGCACCATTCATCTGGAGCGAGAGATACCAATCCCGATAACGGAAACTGATATTGGAGCCCAGCGTCACCTTTGGCGTAGCCTGACCAGCGATATATCTGTCACCACCATCACTCAAATCGACCGTTCCATCTTGGTCCAAGTCCTCGATGTCATAGCGATAATGCCCATTGCCATCCGGCACGATACCCTTGCAATGAGGCAGATAGAACACACCCAAAGGCTGCCCCACGATCTGATAGACAATATTGTTGTAACCACCATGCTGACCAGCACCCGACAAACTGCCCATCGCCGTCACCTTAGCAGCCGACATCTGCATGCCATCATACTCGCCACTCAGCGAGAGCAACTTGTTCTTCTGCCAAGCCAAGTTTATATTGATGTTGAGTTCCATGTCCTTCTTCGCTATCGGCGTGACGGAGAATCCGATCTCAAGACCTTGGTTGGACATCGAACCGATGTTGGCAAGCAACTTATCGTAAGCAAACGGCGGCACTGGCACATCGTAGGCATAGAGCATATCCGTGGTCTTCGAATAGTAATACTCAGCAGTGAGCACCAGTCGATTGTTCCACAAGCCGAGGTCGCCACCGATGTTCCAAGTGGAACGAGTCTCCCACTTCAAGTCGGGATTGTTGTTGCGTATCATGCCCATTGTCACGGTAGGCGAACTGTTCACCGACACGATGCCATTCTGTCTCACCAAGTTCATCGTGGTATAAGAAGAGATACCGCCGAGATTGCCCGAACGACCATACCCCGTGCGAAGTTTCAGCATGGAGACATTTCGGCAAGCCATGAGCCACGCCTCCTTCTTCATGTCCCAAGAGGCAGAGATGGATGGGAAGAAACCCCAAGTATGATCATCGCCCACCATCGACGAACCATCGCCACGCATGGAGAGCGAGAGCGAATACTTGTTCATCAACGTATAGTCGATGTTGCCCATCACGGAAGCCAAGGCTGGGTCCTCATAGTTGCTGTCCGTTCCACCGAATGGTCGGGAGGCAGCAGCACCGATATTATGATAGTTCATGTCATTGTTGGTGATACCCTTGGCAGAAGTCCAGAATCCACTTCGGATGTTCTTCTGATACTCGGCACCCACCATCGCCTTCAAGCCATGGATGCCCCAACTGCGCTGATAGTTCAGCGAGATATTGCCAAGCCAGTCCTCACTCTTGAACTCCCCTCGATAGAGATTGCCCTGCGCCCACACCCAGGTAGGACAGAACTGGTTGTTCTCGTTTGAAGAATAGGAGTAGGAACCGAAGGCTGAAACGTTCAAGCTTTCTGAGAATGCCCCCGAAGCCTGATTCTCTCGCTGTCGATTCAAGATGTCATACGTCACCTTCAAGTGGGCATTGAAGTTCATGTTCTTCGTATCATTGCGCTCATAGAGCAAAGCCCCAGGAGGATTCACCTGCGAGGCAGCCCCATTCTTCACCCAACTGCCATTCTCCTGCTCATAAGGATAAGTTGGATTCATAGCATCGGCAGAATAGAAAAGCATCTGCGAGTCGAAGATGTCATTGTTCTTATAAGAAGAGCCGAAGACACCGAAGTCACCCGTCAGACGATTATGGAACGCCTTCTGCGAAACATCTATCTTCGCCACCAAGTTGCGATAGCCCTTGGTACGGATGATGGTATTGTGATCGATATATCCGAAGGAAGCACGATAGTTGTTCTGCGGATTGCCGCCACTGAAGGCTAGATAATGATTCTGGATATTGCCAGTTCGGGTCATCGCCTTATGGAAATCGGTATCGTACCCCTTGTCGTTATACTCCAACCCATACTTTTGGGCAGCAGCCACATATTCGGCGGCATTCAGCATCTCCATACTCTTGTACATCGCCTCGATGCCATAGTTGCTCTCGTAGGAGATTTGGAATCCCTTGCCCGTACCCTTCTTGGTGGTCACCTGGATGACACCCGATGCACCACGAGAACCATAGAGGGCGGTCTCGGAGGCATTCTTCAGCACCGTGAAACTCTCGATGTCGGCAGGATAGATGGTGGCAAGGGTAGCCACATCGGAGGTGACGCCATCGATGATGACCAGTGGGTCGTTGCCACCCATGATGGAGGTGGTACCACGCACTCGCACACTGTTGAGCATGGCGATGCGGTCGAGACCATTGGTCGTCACGTTGACACCTGCCGTCTTGCCATTCAAGGCATCCAAGGCGTTGTTGACCACACCTTTCTTCAACAGTTCCGGCTCCACGATGCTCATCGACCTGGAGAGACCTAAGGTATCCAAGTCGGAAAGTCGCAACTTCCGATGCTGCGCATAGGAATGTAACGGAAGAACGAGCAACATCAGAGTAGATGCCGCCGAACTCAAAAGGATATTCTTCGAATGTTGCATGATTACTGCCATCATTTACTGTTTTAGGTTGTTACTCTTCTTTTGATGGTTGCAAAAATATAAAAAAAGGTGGAAACTGAGAGATTTCTTAAAGAAAAGTACCACTATTTAACAATTTCGGACCTCAGATTTTGCTAAGTCGCAAATTTGTTGTAACTTTGCACCTTGGTTAACAGACTGCTAGCTAAGGGGGGTGCTACCGCCTTTTGCGGATGCTGAGAACATACCCATTGAACCTAAACCAGATAATGCTGGTTAGGAACACTACGGCAATTTCCCCCTTATTGATTGTAATTAGGTAATTTAAAATGAAAAGATTTAGCGGAATCGCACTGAGCGTGGCTGCTTGCTCATTGGCAAGTCAGGCTGCCTTGGCTCAAACCAAGCTCGACACCACCAAGGTGCAGAATCTTAATGAAGTAGTAGTAAAGGCTGTACGTGCCAGTAAGGATGCGCCTTACGCCGTAGCCAACATCAAGAAAGCTGAACTCCAGCAATTCTCTCGCACGGGTCAGGAACTTCCTTTCCTCCTTTCTCGTACTCCTGGCATCTTGGCTTGGGGTGAGAACGGTCTCGGTACTGGTACCTCCTACATGCGTATTCGTGGTGCGGCAGGCAGTCGCATCAATGTCACACTCGATGGTGTGGCACTCAACTCCCCTGAGGATCAAACTGTTTTCTGGGCTAACATGAACAGCTATGCTGCTCTCTTGGGTAGCGTACAGGTACAGCGTGGTGTCGGTTCTTCTACCAATGGTGATGGTGCCTTCGGTGGTAGCATCTCTATGGCAACAGCCGCCCCTTCCCTCATCCCTACCGCAGAACTCACCGGTTCATACGGTTCTTACAATACTTATAATACAGGCTTGAGCTTCTCTACCGGTTTGATGGGCAAGCACCTCATCTTTGATGGCGCTTACCACGAGACAGCTACCGATGGCTATATCGACGGCACATCTGGTCGTTCTGGTTCCTACTATGGCGGTTTGACTTGGCTTGCCGACAACTTCAAGATCAGCTACAAGAACATCGGCAACTTCGAGAATACCGGTCAGGCATGGAGCGGTGTACTCGGTGGCGACTACGACACCAACTTCACCTTGATGGATGATGGCATCCGCACTTACAAGGATATGTATGAGGCTGGCCTCGGCAAGTTCAACATCTTGACTGCCGGCTTGAGCAGAAATGGCAAGGGCAGCTACACCGTGCTCCCTTACACCATGCGTGATGGTCGTCGTTGGGACAAGACTACCGATAACTTCTACCAGAACCATAACATCCTCTCCGCTACTTGGACACCAGGTAGCCACTGGAGCCACAACATTGCCCTCCACTACACCTACGGATATGGTTACTACAAGGAGTTCAAGAGCAACAGCAAGTTCTCTAAGTTTGGTCTCATCTACCAGGATGCAGACGGCAATACCGTCGAACATTCTGACTTCGTGCGCAAGAAGGGTTTGACCCAGCACACTTACGGTATCGTATATAACACCAACTACAAGGATGAGCACTGGGATGTCATCGGCGGCTTGAACCTCCAGCAGTTCCGTGGCAGCCACTGGGGCTACCTCACCTATATCGCCAACCAAGGTGCAGAGCAGAAGTTCTTGGGCAAGGATGGTCAGTACAAGTACTATGACTCAGACGCTCACAAGTACGACTACAGCGCCTTCATCAAGGCTTCTTATCGCTTTGCCGACTACTGGAATGTCTTCGCCGACTTGCAGTATCGCCGTGTGGAGTATAAGACCGATGGTATCAACGACCGTTTCGTAGAGCAAACAGATGGCACATACAAGAACCAGGAGTTGAACATCAACGAGAAGTACAACTTCTTCAATCCTAAGGCAGGTATCAGCTACACCAAGGATGGTCACAAGGCATACGCTTCTGTAGCTTACAGCCACCGTGAGCCTGAGCGCAACAACTTCACCGACAACTACAACTATCCTTTCCCTAAACAGGAGAAGTTGCTTGATGTAGAGTTCGGTTATCAGTACCAGGGTAGCAACTGGCATGCAGGTGCCAATTTCTACTACATGGGCTACGACAACCAGTTGGTTCAGACAGGTCAGGAAAGTGAGATTGGTGAGGCTTTGACCACCAATGTGAAGGACTCTTACCGTATGGGTGTAGAGCTATCAGCCGGTTGGGCACCATTGTCATGGTTGTCTTTCGAGGGCAATGCCGCATTGAGTAAGAACAAGATCAAGGACTTCGATGAGTATGTAGAAGACTGGGGCAGCAATACAGGTACTCGTGTCAACCACTACGACAACTCCACCTTGTCATTCTCTCCATCAGCCATCTTGAATGGTTTCGTTGACTTCCACTACGCTGGTTTCTCAGCTACATGGCATACCAACTTCGTCAGCAGCCAATACCTGGACAACTCAGAGAGCAAGGATCGTTCACTTCCATGCTACTCTCAGAGCGACCTCAGCCTCAACTACACCAGTGCTGTGAAGAAGGCTTTGGGCATCAAGCAAGTAACACTTGGCTTGGACTTCAACAATGTCTTCAACCGTCACTATGCACCTAGCGGCTTCGTATGGTACAATGCTATCAACGAGGAAGGTGGCTACACCAACGACCATCGCTTGACAGCCCTCAGCTATATCCCGATGGCAGGCTTCACTTGCATGGCTCACTTGACATTGAAGTTCTAGGATTCTCTAGAGGACTGATAAAATCTCAAACAATATGATGGATTTCATCACATCACATGGTTTAGATATCTTCACCACGGTACTCGGACTGATTTATATCCTGTTGGAGTACCGTGCCAGCATCTGGCTTTGGGTGGTCGGTATCATCATGCCTGCGCTTGACATCTGGCTCTATTGGAGCCATGGACTCTACGGCGATGCAGGTATGGCAGTGTATTACACGCTTGCCGCCGTCTATGGTTATGCCGTATGGAAATGGGGCAAGAATAGCGAAGCGAAGGAACTTCCGATTACCTATATGAAGAAGAGCCTCTACCTCCCTACCCTGGTATGCTTCCTGCTGGCTTGGGCTGCCACCTATTATATATTGGTGACCTTTACCAATTCCACGGTGCCCCTGCAAGACAGTTTCACCAATGCGTTGAGCTTTGTGGGTTTGTGGGCGTTGGCTCGCAAATACATCGAGCAATGGTTCTTCTGGATTATCGTCGATGCCGTTTGCTGCTACCTTTACGTGGTGAAAGGAATTCCTTTCAAGGCATTGCTCTACGGACTCTACGTGGTCATCGCCATCGCTGGATATAGGAAGTGGAAACAAATGATAAATAACAAAGCATAAAAAAAGTCTTGCCCATTGGCAAGACTTTTTTTATGCTTTCAACTTAAATGAATTCTCAATACTCATGATTTCATCGCTAAACTCATGGTCTATATTTAAGCGCTCTTCCACTTTTGAACAACTGTGGATAACTGTGCTATGATCTCGATTACCAACGAGTTTGCCGATTCTGGAGGCTGGCATCTTGGTATATTTCTGTGCCAGGTACATCGTCACCTGTCTAGCCACCACATACTCACGCTTACGACTCTTACTGTTGACGGCAGCAGTGGTCACATTGTAATGCGTACAAACCTTCTCCACGATGTCATCGATAGTCAAAGGTTTGTCATCCACCTTGACGGCTCTCTTGATGACACGCTCTGCCAATCGGATGTCAATATTACTATTATATACAATGCTATAAGCTAGCAATCCGTTGATGGCTCCCTGCAAGTCGCGCACACTTCCATTGCAAGTCTGGGCGATGAAGGTGATGACATCCTTCGAAATTTTCAGTCCGTCACGACGTATCTTGTTGCTCAAGATATCCACACAGAGTTGGATATTTGGCTTCTCCAGCTCAGCCACCAAACCACAAGAGAAACGGGTGAGCAAGCGGTCAGGCACATCCTGCAAGTCAACAGGAGGGCGGTCGCTCGCCAAGATGATACGCTTTCCATTGCGGAAGAGATGATTGAAGATATGGAAGAAGGTATTCAAGGTCTTCGCCTTGCCTGCCCAGTCCTGGATGTCATCCACTATCAAGATGTCTATCGACTGATAGAAGTTGATGAAATCATTGCTAGAGTTATGCAAGATGGCATCGGTGTATTGCGTTTGGAAGAGTCGGGCACTCACATAGAGTACTCGCTTCTGGGGATACATCTGCTTCGCCTTCACGCCGATGGCATTCACCAAGTGCGTCTTTCCACTACCCGATGGACCATAGATGAACATCGGATTGAACTGCGTGGTGTTAGGATGCTCGGCGATAGAGAGTCCTACGGAACGAGGCAACTTATTGCTCTCGCCCTCCATATAGTTGTTGAACGTCAACTTAGGGTCGAGCTGTGTCTCGATGTCTTCCGTCTGCGTCTCCTGTGCTCCGGCATTCTGTTCCGGGTCACGAAGTTTTGGACTGATGTCACTGGCATCCTCCTTGTCCAAAGGCAACGGCGTAGTGCCACCAGGGGCATCCTTCACCACTACCACACGATAGGTCAGACGAATACCATCACCGAAGTTTTGATGCAATACCTTACTCAACAAGTCCACGAAGTTTGCCTCCAAGTACTCATAGAAGAAGGTACTCGGAACCCTCACCAACAAAGTCTTCGTAGCCGGCTTGTACGACTCGAAGACGATGGGCTTGAACCACGTATTATAGTGTTGCTCAGAGACATTCTCACGGATGAGCGCAAGACAATTGTCCCAAAGAGCTTTAGGACTTGCTAACATACTGTATATATCTTAGATGATTTCTAATTTGTTCTTAAGCGTAAACGGCGCAAAACACCGATTTGTGTGCAAAATTACAAAATAAATGGGAGAATACCAAATAGGGACATTTATAATATTTTAATAAAGCCTCATAAGCCACTAAGTATCAACCTTTTAATTAAGTTATCCACACTTTTCCACAAAGAAGAGCATAGATACCACTAACTATCTGAAAACAAACAAGATAGCGTTTCTATACTTCCGTTTTCGCATTTTCAGTGAAACAATTATGTAACACCCTCGAAACAACTCATCAACAAATAGTTTGAAAGTTGCTTCGAGGGCGTGAAACATCCCTCTATCTTATTTAGACGATTTTTATTTAAGCGTGTATCGCCTTTAGCTGATTCTTCTTGAAGAAAAGCACCACCTTTTACTTGTCCTTCTTGCCAAATACAGAGAAATGGACATAGCGCTTAGGATGCTGCTTAAGGTCGATGACCAGTGAGTCGGCATTGCGCATGGTAGCGTTCATGTTATCATACAACTGTGTATCGTTCATCAACAAGCCCAGGGTACCCTTGTTGCTATTCAACTTCTCGGTGAATGCCTGTGCATTGTCCAAAGTCTTGTTGACCTTATCCAAAGTACCTTGCACATCGAGCGAAGCCAGATTGTTGGTCAAGCGATGGGTATTGTCGAGCACACCATTGGCACGATTGATCATACCTGGCACTTGCTTGTTGAGACCGCTCATCAAGGTGTTCAACTCTCGTGTAGAAACCGTGAGGTTGCTGGTGATGGCCTGCACATTGTGAAGCGAAGCTGCCAAGGCAGGGTCAGCCAACAAGGCATTGACGCTGGCAAGGATGGAATCCAACTTAGGCAACATCTTCTCGATGATAGGTACCATGGCAGAAACTTTGCCCAAGGCACCATCGTTGACTGCACCTGGGATGATACCACCCGGCTCGATGCGCTCACGAGGATTGTTAGCCAGCAAGAGGTTCACCTGCAAGTTGCCCATCAAGTCCTTTACAATCTCAGCCTGACTTCCCTGTGGGATACGAAGGTTCTGGTCGATGTCTGCCTTCACCTTGATAGGTCCGGTCTTGGAATAGTCGAAATCGACAGCATCCACTGTTCCCACCTTGTAACCATCAGCATAGATAGGCGTAGAGGCACCCAAGCCCTGGATGTCATCAAACGTCATGTAATAGTAGTTGTTGGAAGAAAACAGATTGATGCCCTTCAGAAAGTTGATTCCGAAGTACATCACCAAAATACCCACGATAGCTACCAAGGCTATCCTTATCTCCTTTTTTATTTTCATTCTCTAGTATCGTTTATTCTATTGATTCTTATTTTGCAAGAGCACCAAGGCTCTATCGATTCTTGTTTTGCTTGAACTCACGGATGGCTTGGTTCACATCATACTTCTTGCCATTCTTGAAGGCGATGATGAAAGCCTCAGGGAACTTATCGAGCAGCGACTTGCGCAACTGATAGATCTCATTATAGTTGGCAGAGGCACCGATGGTGTATTTCACCATACCGCTCTCCTGGTATGAGTCGAAGTTTTCCTCGCCCTTGAAGTGGGCGTCCCCCTTGCGAAGCACTCGGCTGCTCACCAAGATTTGTACCTTGAAGATTGGTGCATCCGACTTCACGGAAGCAGGAGTTTGCTTCTTGACAGGTGCTTCCGTCTGCTTTCTGGCTGGGGCTGTATCCACATTCTGCTTTCTAGCAGGGGCAGTCTCAACTACCTGCTTTCTCATAGGAGTGCTCTTACGTTCGGGTCTTTTATAACTATCCGGCACGATGGAAGGAATGTCATTCCCCTCACTCGCCTGAGAGCGATAAGGTATGGTCACTCGCTTGTCGTACTTGTTCTTGTACTTGGCGAAGCCCTCATAAATCGCCTTGGCAATAGCATCGATTCTACTCTCGTCATTCAGTAAGTTTTCCTCGTCAGGAGTGGTGATGAACCCCAACTCTATTAGGCAACTTGGCATGGACGTTTCTCGCAAGACCAAGAATCCAGCCTGATGCACACCCTTGTCAGGGCGATTGGCATTCTGGCACACACTGTTTTGGATGGAGCGAGCGATTTCCACACTTCTCTCCATGTTCTTGCCCTGTATGAACTCGAAGATGATATAGCTCTCCGAAGACTTGGGGTCGAACCCTTGGTAAGTCTGCTGATACCCTTTCTCCATCGAGATAACAGAGTTCTCTCGCATAGCCACATCGAGGTTGTCCTTGGCACGGTGCATACCCAGCGAGTAGGTCTCGAAGCCACGTGCTATCTTACCGGCAGGCAAGGCATTGGTATGCACGGAGATGAACAAGTCGGCATTCGCCTTGTTGGCGATATTGGCACGATCATGCAATGGGATGAAGACATCCGTGGTACGAGTATAGATCACCCTCACGTCTGGCATATTGCGCTCCACATATCTTCCGAAAGCCAAAGCTACGTTCAGATTGATGTTCTTCTCCTTCGACTTGGCGCCCAAGGCTCCAGCGTCATGCCCACCATGACCGGCGTCGATGACAAGTGTAAAACGCTGATTGGCAGCATACATACCTGCCGCCAAGAATAAGAACGCAACCAGTAATAGAGTGATCTTCTTCAACATACTTTATCTATGATAGTGCAAAATTAAGCATTTCTAGGCAGAAAACCTACAACTGCCATAAAGTTTTATTATTTATTAAGTGAATGAGTAAGATGCGATAGGCTCGCATCTATGATTTGGCGAGACGCCTTCTATGCTCTGACGAGACAAACCTCAATGCCAGCTCCATCGCCATCCGCTCCCATCGGAGGGTTTTGCTTGATGATTTTCAGCTCCACCTTCTCTATCTTGGGGAAAAGTCTGAAGAGGCGGTCGCCGATTCTGCCTGCCACATGCTCTATCAAGCCACTGGGCACTGCCATCTCTTGCGATACGAGTTGATACACCTCGGCATAATTGAGCGTATCATTGACATCATCGCTCAGCATCGCATCGCCGATGTCGTACCCGATACGCAAGTTGACCACATAGTCATTGCCAGTGAGCCGCTCCTGTGGCAATACGCCATGATAGGCATGGAAGCGGAGGTCTTGCAATACGATGTAACTTTCTTTCAGTTTCATACGCCTTCTCCTATTTCCTTGCTAGCCTCACCCTTCACGTCGTTGTCCAACTTAGCCAAGCTTTCGTCATATTTTACCTTCTCATCGTCCTTGAGATAGTTCTTCAGCGCACGCTCCACGCCCACCTTCCAAGTGTTGATGCTCTCGGAAGTAAGCTGCAACTGGCTGACCAACTTGATGACGTGCTTGATAGGCATGCGATAACGGAGCACACCGGAAATCAACTTGGCATAGTTCCAATACTCAGGGTTGAACTTCTCGCTCAATCCCTCGACGGTTATCTTATATCCACGCTTGTTGACAAACTGGAAATCATATCTCTTGTTGCCCTCGCCGAGCACGGTCTTCACGATTTTACCCTTGGTCACCGACTTCGGAAGCATGATGCCCTCCTCGTCGTCTTGCAATCCCGTGAAGATTTCGTAAGGATGCCCATTGAGCAGACCGACCAATGCCACCCATTTCTCCTTGTTGTTTTGGAATCTCACAACATCGCACTCCAACTCACGAGGTCGCACTTCCACAACCTCAGGATGGCAAGACAAAATTTCATCACCATTGGAGATGACTTTCGTCAGTCGCTCCTGCAAGCCCGACCAGTTGACCGTCTGTCCCGCGAAGCGAGCACGAAGCTGGTCCAATCCCGCCTTCATCTCCTGGACGAGAGCCTCAGAAGCCTTCTCAAAGGTCATATTTTCAGTATCATTCATATCAAAAGTTTCGTTATTTGCTGCAAAATTAAACTTTTATTTCTAAATGAGGAAACGTTTTAGTAGATATTTCACAAAAAGAGGGCTGGAAGTACCACTTTTTTGGAAAAGATTGTTTAACTTTGCAATGAAATAGGCAATTTAATTAAACATTTCGCAATATGAAATCAATTCAGAACAGAACATCCATCCGCAAATATTCCAGTCGTGAGGTAAGCGACGAGTTGCTCAACCGCCTTTTGGAGGAAGCCGAGCGTACCCCTACCATGGGCAATCTCCAACTCTACAGTGTCGTCATCACCCGAAGCGAGGAAGGCAAGAAGGCTTTGGCTCCTGCCCACTTCAATCAACCGATGGTAACCGGGGCACCAGTCGTGCTCACCATCTGCGCCGACTATCGCCGCACCACCCTTTGGGCAGAGAACCGCAAGGCACATCCTGGCTACGACAACATTCTCTCATTCATGAATGCTGCCACCGACGCCCTCCTCTTTACCCAGACATTCTGCAACCTCGCCGAGGAGGAAGGTCTTGGCACTTGTTTCTTGGGCACCACCGTCTATATGCCAAAGATGATTATCGACACCTTGAAGCTACCAAAGCTCGTGATGCCAGTTGCCACCATCACCTTGGGATGGCCAGACGAGCAACCTGCCCTGAGCGAGCGTCTGCCTCTGCGCAGCATCATCCACCAAGAGACTTTCGAGGATTACACCCCAGAGAAGATTGACGACTTCTATGCGGAGAAAGAGAACCTCGAAGTGAACAAGGAGTTCGTCCGCATCAACAATGTAGAGACCCTTGCGCAAGTCTTCACCGACATCCGATATACCAAGAAGGATTGCGAGGCAATGAGCACCGGATTCTTAGAGGCGCTGAAGGAGCAAGGCTTTCTTGCATAATAAAGGAACGGGGTATGCCAACAAAAATGGCATACCCCGTTTTTCTATTTTTGCTTAAGCTATCGCTAATGATTGCTTAAGTTATTTTCTTGATTTGTGAGTTCTTATTTCTTTACTCAACTACGATTGGCTTGTACTTAGGAACCAAAGCCTTCATGATGCACCAACCGATCAAGTAAGCTACGGCACAGATGCAGAAGATGATCATATAGCCGGCCGGCTTACCCTCGAAGCCCATGAAAGAGAAGGCTGAACCTTGACCTTCAGCATAGGTGAAGAGCATACCGGAACCCTTGTTGATGAGGAAGGAACCTACACCACCTGCCATCGCACCGATACCTGTGATGGTAGCTACGGTTGACTTAGGGAACATATCACCGATGGTAGAATACAAGTTGGCTGACCATGCCTGGTGACCTGCACCCAAGAGACCGATGATGATAGCTGGCCACCAAGGACTGATCTCACCCATAGGTTGAGCGATCAAACCGAGCAATGGGAAACAAGCGAAAATCAACATCGCACGCATACGACCGATATATGGATTCATACCCTTCTTGTCAACAAAGTAAGTTGGCAAATAACCACCACCGATACTCAATACAGTCACGATAGCATAGAGCGTGAAGATGAGGGCGATACCCATACCGGAGTCTGATGAGTAACCATACTGATCAGAGAAGTAAGCTGGAGCCCAGAACAAGAAGAACCACCATACACCATCGGTCATAAACTTACCGGTGATGAATGACCAAGTCTGGCGATAAGTGAAGCACTTCAAGAAGCCAATGGTCTTCTCATTAGCCTCTTCCTCAGACTCAGCTGGTTGAGCAGCCTCTTCTACCTCCTCGTCCTGGTTGATATAAGTAAGCTCTGCATTGTTGACAAACTTGCTCTTGGTTGGCTTCTCATAGAGCCACATCCAAAGACCCATCCATACATAACCGAGCACACCGATGATGATGAAAGCCATCTCCCATCCCATGGCACGAGCCAGCAATGGAATGGTAGCTGGAGCTGCCAAGGCACCTACAGATGCACCACTGTTGAAGATGGCGGTAGAGAAAGCACGGTCTTTCTTAGGGAAGTACTCTGCTGTCACCTTGATGGCTGCAGGGAAGTTACCTGCCTCACCCACGGCGAGAATCAAGCGGCAAGAGAGGAACAACCATACACTGATGGTGGCGATGGCAACGGCGGCATCACTACCTGCCTGTACCAATCGGAGTGCCTCGATAGAGTCGTAACCCTCAATCTGCATGGCTACCCAACCGCAACCTGCATGCATCACTGCACCGGTACTCCATACGAAGATGGCGATGAGGTAACCCTTCTTGGTGCCCATCCAATCGACAAACTTACCAGCGAAGAGGTTGGCGATGGCGTAGAAGATGGAGAAAAGACCCGTGATCGTACCATAATGGTCATCTGTCCAGTGGAACTCTGGAGCGATGAAGTCTTTCCAAGTCAACGACAGAACCTGACGGTCCATGTAATTCACTGTGGTCGCTATGAAAAGCAACGCACAAATCACCCAACGGAAGCTGGACATTTTACTTGTTGTAATAGAATTCATTGTTTTAGTATTTTGTTTTTATTTGTTTATTTTTTAAAACGCACAAATCCTGGCTTGATTTCTCAAGCCAGGTGATGCTATGTTTTACTCCAATGTAGGAATCTTCACTACCTGCATGTCATTGTAGATGAGGTTCTCACCTGCCATACCCCAGATGAAGGTATAGTTGCTGGTACCTGCTGCGCAGTGGATAGACCACTCTGGAGAGATCACTGCCTGCTCGTTGTTGAGCCAGATAGGACGTGTCTCCTGTGGCTCGCCCATCACGTGAAGAATCTTCTGTCCCTCTGGTACATTATAATAGAGGTAGGTCTCCATACGACGAAGGTGAGTGTGAGCTGGCATGGTGTTCCATACGCTACCCTCCTTCAACTCAGTGACACCCATCTGCAACTGACAAGTGCGAACACCTGCCACGCCATCGATAATCAACTGGTGGATGACACGGTCATTGCTCTCCTTCAAGCTACCAGCCTTAATGTTGTTAGCCTCCTTCAAGGTCACCTTCTTGGTAGGGAATGTCTGGTGAGCGCAAGCACTGTTCATATAGAACTTAGCTGGCTTGGCAGCGTCCTTGCTGCTTACCTCGATGTTCTTGGCACCACGACCTACGTAGAGAGCCTCCTGGAAACCGAGCACATACTTCTTGCCATCCACAGTCACAGTACCCTCGCCACCGATGTTGATGATACCCAACTCACGGTTGTCGAGCAAGTTCTTCTGGTCGTTTGGCTTGTCGGTATAGAGAGGAGCGATAGAGGTCAACTTCAATGGAGCGGTTGTTGGCTCAGCGCCACCAATCAAGAAACGATCGAACATGGTGTAGGTCCAGTTGATTTCGCCTGGAGCAAATACCTTCTCGATAGCGAACTCGCCACGAAGACGATCGGTCGTATAATGCTTGGCATCCATAGGGTTGCTAGCATAACGTACATTGTAGTTGGTGTAGCTGTTCTCAGCCTTCACCTCATATCCACACTTACCACACTGGCCAAAAGCCTGACTTGCTGTTAATACCATTGCTGCTAATATTAATGTTAGTTTCTTCATTATTGTATTGTTTATTAATTACACATTATTATAATATAGTATTCGTTCTTCTCTCTTCACTCACGATGCGTTTGCGGTTGATTACCATCAAGGCGATGGTGATGATGGCAAGGATACCCATGCCGATGTATGAGAGTTTCACGCCACGATAGATAGCCCATCCGAAGAGAGAGGAAGCGAAGTCGAGCGCACCGCCTGAGAATCCGTCAGGGATATGAGCGGCATTGTCGCCTGTGGCTGCAAACACCTGGTTGGCTGCCATGGTGAAGTCGGGTGCCATATCGGTTACGAAATAAAGACCGATGATGAGTGCCACGAGACCTACGATGAGGGTCTTCACCACATTACCCTTGGTGAAAGGCAAAATGATAGGGAAGAGATAGAACATACCAGCCAAAGAAGCCAAAGGCAAGAACTGGTTGCCTGGCAAGAACACGGCAATCGCCAAGATGACAGGTATCAAGATAACAGAACATACCAAGGTGGTAGGATGACCAATTACCAAGGCAGGACTCATACCGATGTGTACCTTCTTGCCATTAAACTTGGTCTTCACCAACTCCTGTGTCTTCTCTGAGATTGGCTTCAGTCCATCTATAAATAAAGAGGTGATGCGAGGAATCAATTCCATCACGGCTCCCATGGTGACACCGAGGAAGAGAATTTTCTTAATGTCGAGCTGGGCAGCCCAACCGATCAAGGCACCCACGATGACACCGAGCACCAATGGCTCGCCGAGCACACCAAACTTCTTCTTCAGTCCCTCAGCGTCGATGTCGAGCTTGGAGAAACCTGGAATCATATCCAAGAGTTTGTTGAAGCCGATGGCGAAAGGCATGAAGCTCTGGCAGAATGGCTGTGGGATGGAGATACCATCGAGGTCATAATACTTCTGGAACTTCTCTGCGGTCAAGTCGGCACATACCAAGGTGATGATGTAGCAGACGATGGCAGCGAAGTAACCCCATACGAGGCTCTCGCCCATCACGAAGTAAGCCACCGCACCGATGAAGGCGAAGTGCCAGTAGTTCCACAGGTCGATGTTGACCGTGCGGGTGGTCTTGGTGATCAACATCAAGAAGTTGACACCCAAGCATATCGGGATGATGAGCGCACCGACAGCAGTGTTGTAAGCCACGGCAGCGGCAGCAGGCCATCCCATGTCGAAGACATTGAGTTGCAAATGATAAAGGTCGGAGATTGCCTTCAATGGGTCATTGAAGTTGGTTGTCAATAAGGCGGTCACCACGCCGAGTCCCACAAATCCGACTCCCACGAAGAGTCCAGACTTGAGAGCCTTTCCGAATTTCATGCCAATACACAAGCCGATGACGGTGAAGATGATAGGCATCATCACGCTGGCACCGAGGCTGATGATATAGCTAAATACTTGTTCCATAGTTGTTTGTTTAATTTGAAATAGTTAATAATACACTTTCTTGAAAGCGCACCTTTGATTTGTTTCTAGTTTATCTTCTGCAAAAATACGCTTTTTTCTTTAAATAAGGTACGTTTACTAAGTGAATATTACTTAAAAATGTATAACCTCGTGCAGAAAAATGTATGAAAAATAATATTTTATGTGCGGAAAAATGTATCTTTGCAACCGAATCGCGTGCAGATAAATGTAGTTATATACCACATTTAGGTGCAGAAAAATGTAACAAGCAGTATGGAAAGACTTATATTACAACAACTTACAGAGTGGAAGAATAGAGAAGGCAGAAAGCCATTAATTATCAATGGTGCTCGACAAGTAGGAAAGACTTGGGCTTTACGAGAGTTTGCCAAACGAGAATATGCCAAGGAAGCATATGTCATTTGCAGGAAGAATGAACTGGCAGAGCAAATCTTCAAGAAAGATTTCGACGTGGAAAGAATCCTCATGGGACTCAAAGCACTTACTGGCACAGACATCACACCAGGCGACACACTCATCATCCTAGATGAGGTACAAGAAATACCAGAAGCCATCGAATCCTTAAAGTACTTCTGCGAGAATGCTCCACAATATCATATTGCAGTAGCAGGCTCTCTCCTTGGCATATCCCTCCACCATGGAGTTTCTTTTCCTGTGGGAAAAGTCAACGAGATAGACATGCACCCTATGAGTTTCGGGGAATTTTTGTTGGCGAAAGGAGAACTGCAATCATACAAGATGCTTGCTGACAACAACTTTGAGATAACCAATCTTCTTCACGAGAAGTATGTCAACCTTCTGCGCCAATATTATTATGTGGGTGGAATGCCCGAAGCCGTCAAGGAGTACGTCAAAACGGGGTCTCTAAAAGAAGTAAGACGCATCCAACTTGAAATACTCAAAGGTTATGAGCGAGACTTTTCCAAGCATGCACCACAAGAACAAATCGAGAGAATCCGCTTGGTTTGGAAAAGCATTCCAGCCCAACTATTCAAAGACAACAAGAAGTTCATATATGGTGCCCTACGCCAAGGTGCCAGAGCCAAGGACTTCGAAATTGCCATAGAATGGCTCATCGATTCCGGCGTTATATATAAGGTGTCACGCTGCACCAAGCCGGCGCTCCCTCTCGACATCTATGAAGACTTCTCAGTTTTCAAACTATACCTCGTTGACATCGGACTGTTGGGAGCCATGGTCAAGACAGAGCCCAAGCAAGTGCTCATCAACAATCAAATATTTACGGAATACAAGGGAGGTATGACTGAGGAATATGTACTACAGGAAATGAAGAGTCTTGGCATCGAACCTATATACTATCACAAGACCGACGATTCCCGTCTGGAGTTAGACTTCGTCATCCAGCACAATGCCAACATTCTCCCTATCGAGGTGAAAGCAGAAGGCAATGTAAAGGCCAACTCGCTGACCAATCTATTGAAAGCCAACCCCGAACTCAAGGCGGCACGTCTCTCCATGCTTCCTTACAAGGAGCAAGAGCAGCTGACTTGCATTCCGCTCTATGCCATCACCGCTTTGAAAAGCACGGAAGGCTAATATGATGAGGGAGCGGGATGCTCCCTCTATTTTTTGTGCGAAAAAGCTGTGTGCGAACACCAAGGTGGCAAGGGGGGGAGCAATATTAATGAAATATGCAGTTTCAGCAATTATTACCCACTAAAAATCAAATAATCCCCCATGCCTACCACCCATTTTGTTAACTTTGCGGCAACAATCATCTTTTACTTATATTTATTAATACCAGAAAACTATGAAGAATTTGATTATGACCTGCCTCGCACTGGCAGTGTGTGCCAACATGAGCGGTCAAAAACTAGATGCTATGAGCCGTGTGGCTCTTCAGCAGATGAAACAGGAAGCTACGGCTTCAGCAAATGCGTCAAGCGCAAAAAGTTTGGGAATATCAGCAGCCAATACCACTAACAACATCAACGCCGTTGTGAAACTGCAAGAAGGTGCCGACCTCTCCGAACTCACAGCCCATGGCTTCGAAGCCAGCGATCTCTGTTCTGGCTTCGCCATTGTCCATACCACGATGGACGACCTCGCCGCTCTCGTAGAACTAGAGTCTGTAGAGCGCATTTCCATTGCACAACGTAAGATGGAGCTGATGCTCAACCAAGCCAATGCCATGACAGGAGTTGACCGCATCCATGAAGGCTTCGGCTTCTCCGGTGCCGCTTCCGACGACCGTTTCAGCAACAGCATCACCTCTAATAATAAGGTATATACTGGCAAGGGAGTCATGATAGGCGTCTTGGACCCCGGATTCGACCCTAACCATGCCATGTTCCTTGACGCAAATGGCAACAGTCGATTCAAAGTCATCAAGAAAGACAACAACGCTCCTATCACTGACGCTAGTGCCATCAAGTCTTTTACTACAGATTATAATAGAAGTAGCCATGCTACTCATGTTTGTGGTATAGCAGCAGGGGCATACGATGGCGATGACTTCCAAATCCAAGGAGTCGCAACAGGAGCCGACCTTGCCATGGGACCTATCCCTAACTCTTCTGCCGACCTTTCTTACGTGAAATACCTTGCAGAATATTGCAAGCAGAACAATGAACGTTTGGTTATCAATATGTCTTTTGGTAACTCTATGGGTCCTCACGATGGAAGTGACGTATTTTCTGAAGCGTTCAGTCAACTCATTGAAGATTATGATATTGTGGTTTGTTGCTGCGCAGGTAACAACTCTGAAAACAATATCGTTGCTAAACATACCTTTACAAATGAAGGAGAAAGCATGAAGGCTTTGTTTGATTTGAGAGAAAGCGGCAATATGATTAGTTGCTATGTAGCACCGAAGACTTCCTCTCCTATCAGTATGGACATTGTTGCAGTTAACAAACTCAACAATGAGATTGTATATCGTTACCCTATTATCATCGATGGTCAAGAGCAAAACGTCAACATCAATGACAATTACGGAAAAGGTAACATTACGATTGCTAGCGAAACGATACACGACGGTGTAAAAGGTTACGTTGTCAGCTGCGATGACATATATGGAAAGGACGGCTATGGCTTTGGCTTCGTCATCAACTCAGAAGAAGGCCAAGCAGTATCATGCTACTCTGAGCAATATATGCCATTTGCCACCAATGTGACCAGCTGGAAGCAGGATGTAACTAGCAATGGAACTGTCACCAACACGGCTTGCGCCAAAGGTATGATTGTAGTAGGTGCTTATAACTCTTGCACTTCTACCACATATAAAAGTGGAAGTTCTACCAATCTGCTTAAGGAACACGGCGAAGAATGGGGAACCAAACTGGGTGACATCAGTTATTATTCTGGCTATGGAGATCTTTATGACGGAGAAACTTTGCCACATATTTGCGCCCCTGGCTCCATCTTGGAATCTAGCTTCAGCACCTATTGTACCAAAGGAACTCATAAGAAATACATCACAAGAAACAGCACATTCAACAGCAAGAGCTATTCTTTCTGTAGCATGAAAGGAACTTCGATGTCAGCTCCTTATATGGCAGGTATTGCAGCCCTTTGGCTCGAAGCCAACCCATTGTTGACTCACCAAGAGATCAAGGAGATTGCAATGAAGACCGCCATCAATGACAAGGCTTGCAACGAGGACAACCATTTCATCGACGAGGGAAGACAAGCTGGAGCTGGCAAGATTGACGCATACGCAGGTTTGATGTATATCCTCAATGAGAATGAGACGACACTCATCAAGACTCCAGAGGAAAAGAGTTTCTTGATTCGCCAGATTGCCAATGGCACTTACGAGGCTTACCAAGCAGGTGCCACCACTATGTCTGCCACCTTATATAATATGGATGGCAAAGTGATTACTTCCAACAATTGCAATGGCAACACCATCTCTATCAATACCAGCAATGCCAACAAAGGCATCTACCTCTTGAAGGTGAGCACAGGCAAATTCTCTCACACCCAAAAGATTGTCATTCGTTAGGAATAAAAGACATCAACCCCTATAGAAAAAGTGTTTGAGTCTAAGTATATAAGTTAATCATAGGTTATGATTAACTTTATTTCTCAGCTTCTCCAACTTTTGTTGTGGGGTTTACATAGGTTTATTCCCATCTTTGCAAGATTTACTTCACCAGTACACAAAGATTTGCATAGAAATATTTGGTGATTACCATAAATTATCGTAACTTTGCAGAGTGGTATATATCCACGCCATAATAAAACAAACATTATTAATCATTTAAACCAACAAATTATGACAAAAACATTAAAGCCTATCTGTCCTGAGACTCCTATTCTATATGGAGAGGACGCTCGCCGATTCTTGAAGAAGATCAAGAATCCAACGAAACTGAGCGATGAACGCAGAAAAGAGATCATGGGAGCTTACCAAGCTGCTATGAGCGTTTATGTTGATTAACTATAAATTTATATAAGACTATGCGAATAACAGAAGCAGAACTTAAAAGTGAATATTAGACAATTATGGCAAAAATTATAGTAAATACAACAGAAGTTTCTGTCTTAAATCTGAATGGTGAAGACTATATCTGCATAACAGACATGATGAAAGCAAAGGATGGTGAGTTTTTTGTAACAGATTGGCTGCGTAACAGAAATACATTGGAATATATTGGAATCTGGGAAAAAATATACAATCCGAATTTTAATTATGGCGAATTCGCCATAATTAAAAACCAAGCAGGTTTAAATCGCTTTAAAATAAGTGTGAAGGATTTTGTACAGCGTACAAATGCGATTTCACTTCAATCGAAAGCTGGTCGTTATGGTGGAACTTATGCCCATAAAGATATTGCATTTGAGTTTGCTATGTGGATAAGTCCTGAATTTAAAATCTATATGGTCAAGGAGTTCCAACGCCTAAAGGCTGAGGAACAAACTCAGTTGGGCTGGTCTGCAAAGCGTGAACTTTCAAAAATCAATTATCGTATTCATACAGATGCAATCAAGCAGAACTTAATCCCTGCAGAAGTAACATCTGTACAGGCTTCTTTGATCTACGCAAATGAGGCTGATGTTCTAAATGTGGCAATGTTTGGCATGACAGCAAAGCAGTGGCGCGACATGAATCCTGACAAGAAGGGCAACATACGTGACTACGCTACTGTCAATGAGTTGATTTGCCTTTCTAATATGGAGAACCTCAATGCGGTATTCATTGACCAAGGTATGCAACAAAGTGAACGTTTGGTAAAGCTTAATCAAATTGCAATCCAACAAATGCGTGTGTTGGAGGACAATGGAAACGATAGAAAATATTTGAAATAGGAAATGCATATTAGAAGAAGATTCCAAAGCTATGCTTATTTCAACCGATAATATTGTTACTAAAATTCTATAATCGGGACAAATTAGGTCAACTAAACTCAAGAATCGGGACAGTTTGTCCCGATTATCTGTAAAGAAGCACAATCTTTGTCCCGATTATTTTTTCAATATGACCAAGAAAGAGAGCCGAAGCGATACCCTTCCACTATATTTCGATTTAGCTTCATTCTAGCCACATAATAAGAAGAAAAGGGAGCATGTCTCACGACGTGCTCCCTCATTCTTTATGTAATTACAAATCTATACCAAAATATATAAATGCAACCACTCAATAATAAGTAAAAAATAATTTATCTGTGTTTAAGGTCCAATTTACTCGTCCCATGATGACCAAGCATTATATTGCTTGGAACCTAATGTTACATCTTCTTCATTACCAACAGTTGGAATTTCAGTCTGCGACTCATCTGGTTTATTAGGATTTCCCGGAGTGTTGCCTAATTCCGATCCTTGGCTTTTTGTTGGATCACTGCCAGCCAAGAATGAATGTTCTAGATAGCAGCTAGTGATTTCAACCTTAGGCATTATATATTTCTTCTTCATATCATTCTTCATTTCTTATTTTACGACAAACTTCTTGCCAGCCTTGACATATACGCCCTTGGCCAAGCCCTCAACACTACCATTTACACTAACCATCTTACCATCGAGAGTAAAGATTGGAGTCAGCACATCGGAACCAGCAATGATAGTTACATTGTCTATTCCAGTTGTCTCACCAAAATCCTCTTCACCAAAGATAGATGCTTGCTTTGCACTCTGAGGCATAGTGCTCTTGTCTGAACCAAAGAAGTTCTTATAGTCAAGATAACCACCCTGACGATCGTGAGACTGAACTATACTCTTGTTAGGTGACCAAGTTGCCTTTGTACCAGTATAGAATCTGAACTTATATGTAGGGTCACTACCTGTCTTGGCATAGATATAACTATATTGAGGTATTACAACCGGCTTTTCATCAGTGCTGCCCAAATAGTTTCCAATAAAGCGATACTCATTAGAATAATCAGCTTCCTGCAAAGGATCCTTGACAACTTGAGCTTCAACTACAGTTGGTAATGGGTTACCTACCACAGGAGTGTAATTCTTGACAACAAAGGTAGGTTCCTTATCTGAATTTTTACCCTTCATAGGCTTAATCATATAAGACTCATGAGCCCATACGACAACCTCATCGTCATTCTTTACAATGTCATCGTCATCAATTGGTAACCATTTACCATCCTCACCTTTATACTTATTACCATCACTATCTGTAGTACTGTGATTCAAGACATCCTGTGTAAACTTCAGCACAATACTATTATGACCATTGCCTGTATGACGCTCCACTTCATTGAAAAGACACAATTGAGTATCTTCACCAAAAGTCTCAAGCACTTGCTTCTTAGTCATATTGAAAGGCACACAGAGTGTCCACCACTTACCTGTCTCTAAAGAGATAGGATACTCTGGCTCCTTATCTTCTTCTTTATCTACGTTCACATCAGCATTGGCCAACACGAACTGGCGAGTACCCAAGTGGGCAATCTTCCGCAAATCATCCAATGTATATTCTCCCTTTTCTACATCAGTAACATCAGCCTGCTTGTAACCTGCATATGCGAGAGTTGCAAGGTCGTCTGCCGTCAGTTCTGGGCGGTATGGCGTTACACCATTCCAATTATAACCATTAGAACTTACAATATATGAGCGTAACCAAGCCTCTTGGCTAGGCCATACATACTGACGTCCCAAATATGTATCTTGGAATCCATAATCAAGTATTTTAGAAGCTGGTTGCTCTGAATTGTACCATTTTAGAGGTTCTTGCTCTTGCCCAGCAGTATAATAAGTATCTGGATCAGTATCTGTTTTTCCATAATGGAAAGTTTTACCTTCTTCTACAGTTTTATACTCTCGAGTGATATCAGAGTAAGCTGCTTGCTGTGTTGGAGTCAGTCCCTTAGGGAAATGAAGAATACAGAAATACGCACCAGTTGACTTCTTGTAATTTTCACGGTTTGCATAACCTTCTCCTGCATTATCCTTAAGCTCACCTTCTTTACGATTACTTCCCTTATCAAAACCACCAAAGCCCATTAAAGACTCTGCATAAAAAGCTGTTACATTTGTAACTTGAGTATTGTACTTAGAGTCTCCTAAAGGCATCAAAGGTGCTTTTTCACCATAGAAATAGACATCTTGGTAAGTACGGAATTCAAATGCCGCAGGACCGATATACTTAACACTCGCAGGAATCTCGACTACATTTTCAACAGCATCCTCGTCCACTTTACTATGCAAAGCAAAAGCAGAATTTCCAATGAATTCCAATCCAGCATTCAACTTCAAATTTGTGACATACACATTATAGAAAGCACCATCATTAATAATTTTCAAAGTTGAAGGGAACTTCAAATCTTTAAGTTTGCAGCTAGCAAATGCCTTTTCACCAATATTTTCCAAGCCTTCATTTAACACAATGCTCGTAAGACCAGTACAATTTTCAAAAGCACTAGCCCCAATGAGTTGCAAAGAAGTTGGCAAAGTTACATTCGTAATAGTATATCTGCCCTTAAAAGCTTCATCGCCCACACGATCATAACCCTCTGGAACATGTATTGTTTTCAAATGATGTTCCGTATAGACATATCCTTCAGGGATGACATTTGTTGGAACTACCATTTTTTTAACGTCTTCATTTGTCTTTTCACTTTTAACGATAGTCTTATTAGTCAAAGGCAAAGTCAAAGTCTCCAGGGATTTACAATTTGCCAAATCACCTGTTCTTCCAAAATGAGTTGCACTAAGATTATTGAGAGTAGCTTGACCTAAGTCTAACTCTTTAATCACTGTATTTTCCCCACTATTTGGGAACAAAATATTCTGAATTGTTGTTGCGTCAATAAGGCAGGACTTAGAACTTTTATTTTCAAAAACAACCTTCTCATAAGAGCCTTCTGTGATTTTACGTAAAAGTAACTCATTGAAGGATAAAGTTGTATTGTCTGCCTGAATATAGTCTGAATGTGTGCCCTTCTCACCAAAGAAGTCTTCATTATTCTCAATCTCAGCATAACTCGCAGTAGTACCCTGATAGAAAACATCGCCAGATGTCCACTTATAATTAATTCCAGAAGTCAAACCCTTAAATGTTTTACCTCCATCTGTTGACAAGAATAATTTGACATCCTTTACTTGATAAGTAACATCAGAATTGGCATATTCATTAAGTTCTGAGAAAGAAATAAAAGAAACTCCCTTGCTATCAAGTTCATCAACACCAATAGGGTCATTTAAATTAACATCACCAGTAGATATAAAATACTGCGACTTATCAGGGTATTTAGTTGCATCAATTGCAGTATTGAAATTATCCATGGAAGAAGAAGAACTTACCTTATAGTCTAACACGACTTTTCCTTGCCAATCTATATAACCATGATATAAATTGGCAATTTTGTCCTCTTTCCATTCTTTCTTTGAGGTAACTTTATTAAAATAAGTATTCCAACCAACTGGCTCATTCTCCCAAACCTTAGTATGTTTATAATCTGCCTGATAATAAGTCTTACCAGCATTATATGATTCACCTGCTGCAACTGGAGTTTTGCCATCTGCATCAGTAAACACGAAACCTACCGCATTGTCTGTAAAGACTTTGGCTGACCAATCTGTAGTCCTGTACGAAGTTAAATCACCTTGACCCGAAATGGTCAAAGTATTACCATCAGCCGTAAACTTCACCGAAGGCTGAGTTGCGCTAGGAGTAGTAACTTTCGTGACGTTACCACCAGCTGTGTTTTGTGCATAGATGTTACCCCCGAACGAAACGGCGGAAAGCAACAAAATGCTTGTAAATAGAACCTTTTCATCTTTTACTTAATTTACTTAATACTTATATATTATATATATGTTTTAGAAATATGCTAGGTTTATATTTTGCAAATCTTCACATTTGTGATGAGCAAAACGCTCAAAACTATATTTTTTACGACTGCAAAAGTAGTAAATATGGCAATACGCTGCAAGAAATCGGCTAATATTTTAATATATTTTAAAGATAAAATTAACGAGAAGTACACTAATGAAACATATCGTGCATAAAGATTGGGAGCAGAAACATGCTATTCCTACAAGTAAAATACCCTCAAACCTATGTATGGTAAGAGGGTATTTTATTTTTCATTCCACAAACAAATCGTCCATCGTGGCTTGACTACTAACTATGCCACTATACTTGCCATTCTTCACTCCGTAGGTTGTGACAAATGTATTGGCAAGCGACTTGGTCGTCTTGGTGACACTACGGAAAAGAGACATGCGATTACGCAACTTCTCGCTATAAGCCTTGGTAATATCGAATGGTCCGGTAGAAAACTTCATCTCACATAAGTTTACCACCCTATCCCTACGGTCTATCACCAAATCAATCTGCCCCTTTTCTACTCCATCGCTTCCCATCCATGAAGAAGCCTCCGTCAGCATTCCACTGATGCCCAATGCTTTCTTTATTTGAGGAATATGAAGCATACAAACCTGTTCAAAAGCGTAACCCATCCAAGCTACTCGTTTAGGATTATCCAGCATATTGCTCCAAGCATGTTCGTCACCTCCAGCCTCATTTGCCATAAATGTATGGTAGAAAAGTGTAAACAAGTCTGTCAACTGATAGATGGCATCACGTTGTTTCTTTCCAAAACTATGATACTTACGAATAAAGTCACAGTTTTGCAGATTGGTCAAAGCATCACTCAGGGTGCCTCCCTTTGGAAGCTTCAATGCAGTCATGATTTCCTCACGTGACATTCCTCGACGCTTCTTTGCCAATAACTCCACCACCTTATAATATTTAGGGTAGTCCTCAAACAGAGAGCGGAACACGAAACTGTATTCATCCTTCAGCATACCGGTCATGGAGAAAAGAAGACGATCCACATTCTGAGTTAAACTCTCATCCTCATGTAATTGGCTCAAATAATAAGGAATTCCACCGAAAATAGCATAACACTCTATGATGGTATAGCGCTCCCACTCTATCTGCTTGCTTCTGAGATATTGCTCTGTTTCTGCCAAAGTGAATGGCAACAGACGCATCGAACAAGTGAGACGATTATGCAAACCACCCTTTGCCCCTATTAAGTTCTTGATCATCCACGTCGCCGCCGAACCACATACATAAAACTTCAAATAGTCTTGTTGTGCTCCCCAGCTATTCCAAAAATAATCGAGTTCCTGCACGAACTTGGAACGAGGAGTATCTAGCCATGGCAACTCATCGAAGAAAATAGTAGCTGTTTTCTTTTTCAACCCTTCCAAATAGGTACGCAACATAGCAAAAGCCTCATGCCAATCGTGTGGGATTGCAACAAAGCCTTTCGACTTTGACTGAAGTTGCTCGGCAAAATTACGGAGTTGGTCTTTCATCGTTCCTTTATAAAGCCCCGTGATATAGAAGTCAAAGTCGTCATGGAAGTACTGACGAATGAGGAATGTTTTACCCACACGTCTTCTTCCATATACTGCAACAAATTCAGCCTTGCCCGATGAAGAGCAAAGAGACAATTGCTTTATTTCTTGTTTTCTTCCGATAATTTCCTGTGCCATAACCGTTTATATTTCTTTTATGGTTGCAAAGTTAGGAAAATAATCCGACAAAAGCAACTTTTTCACAAATTATAACTCGTCCCTAAGTACCTTTTTACCCCACTTAGGGATGACTTATAAAATTAAAGCCCGTCCCTAAGTGGTATTTTACACCTACTTAGGGACGGGCTTCAAGCATAGATTTACCTAATATTAATCCTGATAATATACCCTCTTCACACGGTTGCTGATGGTAGTCAGCACCTCGTATGGGATGGTATCGAGGATGTCGCTCAATGTCTGGACAGGGAGGTTCTCACCGAAGATCTCGACGGAATCACCTTCCTTGCAGTCGATGCCTGTGACATCGATCATCGCTACATCCATACAGATGTTGCCCACATATTCCGCCTTCTGACCATTCACCAAGCAGAAAGCATGGCGATTGCCCAAGTGACGGTTCAAGCCATCGGCATATCCGATAGGGATGGCGGCTATGACACTGTCCTTATCCAAGATGGTCTTGCGAGAATAACCCACGCTCTCACCAGCCTTGATATTGTGCATCTGGAGGATGGTGGTCTTCAAGGTGCTCACGCAGTTGATAGTCTCGTTGTTGCGAGAGTTGATGCCGTAGAGACCGAGACCCAAGCGACACATATCCAACTGGCGCTCTGGGAAGTGCTCGATACCTGCCGAATTGCAGATATGGCGCAATATCTTGTGGTCGAAGGCTGCCTGCAACTGCTTGCTGCCCTTGTCGAACAACTCAAACTGATGTGCAGAGAAGGCATCGAAGCTATCGTCATCGCTTCCCACGAAGTGAGAGAAGACGGAACGAGGGATGATGGCATTCTGATGCTTCAACTTGCCAATCAACTCCTCCATATCATTCTCTGGGTCGAAACCAAGACGGTGCATACCTGTATCCAACTTGATGTGAACAGGGAAACCAGTGATACCCTCCTTCTCTGCTGCCTTAATCAAGGCATCGAGGATGCGGAAAGAATAAACCTCTGGCTCCAAGTCGTAATCAAACATGGTCTTGAAGGCAGTCATCTCTGGGTTCATAATCATAATGTTGCTGGTGATACCACTCTTGCGAAGGGTGACGCCCTCATCGGCAACAGCCACAGCCAAGTAATCGACACGATGGTCTTGCAAGGTCTTGGCAATCTCTACCGCTCCTGCGCCGTAACCATCTGCCTTGATCATACAAACCAACTTGGTCTCTGGCTTCATGAAAGAACGATAATAGTTGAGGTTGGCTACCACGGCATTGAGGTTGACCTCCAAGGTCGTCTCGTGTACCTTCTTCACCAAAAGTTCGGTCAACTGGTCGAAACCAAACTGGCGAGCACCCTTCAAGAGGATAACCTCGTCGCGAAGGCTCTTGAACACCTCGCTATCGATAAACTCCTCCACATTGCGGAAGAAGAACTTTTCGGAAATCTGAATCTCATCGCTCTGCTCATAGAGCTGAGGACCCACGCCGATGAACTTGACGACGCCACGCTTGCGGCAAAGGTCGGACACCTCTTTATATAAGTCGGCTGGAGTCTCACCACTCTGGAAGATGTCGCTCAATATCAAGGTATGGCGACGACCCTTGTGGTCGGGACGGCGGCTCATGAAATCGAGGGCAATATCAAGGGAATTGATGTCGGAGTTGTAACTATCATTGATCAAGGTACAACCATGCTGACCTTCCTTCACCTCCAATCGCATCGCCACTGGCTCCAAGAGAGACATTCGCTTATCGACATCCTCGGCAGAGAGACCGAGCTTACGAGAGACGACGGCACTGATGATGGAGTTGGTGACAGAAGCCTCATCGATGAAAGGAAGCGAATAGCTGTCTTCCTCACCTTTATATATATAGGTGACGATGGTGAGGTCGTTCTTCTTCTCGATGTTCTTGATGAAGAAAGGAGCCTCAGCATCCTTCTGCGACCAATAGAGTTTCTCGCCCTTGTAGTCGTGGTACTCGCCCACCACCTTGCTTACTATCTCATCATCACCATTATAGACGATGGTCTCAGCATCATGGAAGAGGATGATCTTCTCACGGCACTTCGCCTCCAAAGACTCGAAGTTTTCCTGATGGGCAGAACCCAAGTAAGTAAGCACGGCGATGGTAGGCTGGATGATGTCACGAAGGGCAAGCATCTCGCCCGGCTGACTGATACCAGCCTCGAAGACACCCACCTCGGTCTGCTCGTTCATCAACCAGACTGACAAAGGCACACCTATCTGGGAATTGTAGCTGCGTGGGCTGCGAGTGACAAACATGGATGGAGAGAGCAACTGGTAGAGCCACTCCTTGACCATCGTCTTGCCATTGGAACCCGTGATGCCGACAATAGGGATATTGAACTCATCACGATGACGTTCAGCCAAGCGCTGCAAAGCCTCCAACGTGTTGACCACCTTGAGGAAGTTGGCCTCAGGATAGTCGGAGGCATAGCCCTTAGGCACATTAGTTACTACGAAATTTCTGACACCACGGCGATACAACTCTGGGATATAGTTGTGACCGTCATTTCGCTCTGACTTGAGAGCGAAGAACAGAGTCTCCTCTGGGAAACAGAGCGAACGACTATCGGTCAGGATGAAACCGATGTTCGTATCCTTGTCTCCATAGCGACGCGCACCTATCAGTGTGGTTACCTTTTCAATAGTATAAGTCATTATCTTAACTTTTAAAATATTCTATATATGATTCATCCTTGGGATGAAATGTCTCATCGAGAGTTTCTATGAGAGATGATACTTCTCCTCGAAAGCCTTCAGCCTCTCTTCCGTCTGCGCTTGGAAAAGCTTCGTCTCCTCACTGTCGGGATGGAAAGGCTTGTGAGCGAGTGCCTCCTTGATGGGCTGCCATTCGGCGAGGAACTGTTCGGCAGTCTTGTCGAAGTAAGCCCCTCGGAACTTCTGCCAGATGTATTCCACCGCCTGGTCGCTCGGATGGAGCATATCTTCCTTGTAGAAACGATAGTCTCTCAGCTCATCATTCACAATCTCGTAGGCAGGGAAATAGCTCACCAGCTCTGGGAATCGCTGACAGAGAAGGTCGGCAGCCAAGAGAAGCGTAGCCTTGGAGAGTTGACTTCCATGGAATCCATACTTCGCATAGCGGATTGGACTCACCGTGACGATGATGCGCTGGATGCCCACATCCACCAAAGCCCAAACAGCCTTGGAGAGTTCGACCACGCACTCACCTACTGTCAACTCCTTCTCCTCGAAGAGGCGCTGCGGACGCTTCTGGCAGTTATCCACCACCTCGCCTGTCTCCTTCAAGATATAGACATGGTTGGTGCCTAGCGTGAAGAAGGCAACATCGGGACGACGTTCCTCCTTCGGCAGATTCTCACCCTGGGTGAACGCATCACCCTTGAGGTATCGCTCCACCGAGTGGAAGACGCTCGTAGGATTATACATCACTCCGTAGGGATTGACGACTGCCCGGAAGCGATTCTCCACGAAACGCTTGCCCAAGTTGTCGGCAAAGCAACTGCCTACGAAGAGCATTTGATGGGAAGGCAACAATTTGATGGTGCCCTTCCCTACTTTCACTTCCGTTCTAAAATCCATCATTCTGCTTTTTTCTTTTTCCATTCTACTCCAATTCCTACAACCAAGAGGAGCAAGAGGACGACGTAACCGATGTAGGCTACGGTCTCAGTCTTCTTGAGAGATGAAGGATGGAAGTCGAGTACCACCTTGTGGCTGCCTGGCTTCACATTCAAGGCACGAAGGATATAGTTCACTCTGCCAAGCTCAGCTGGCTGTCCATCTACAGTTGCCGTCCAACCAGGATAGTAAATCTCAGAGAAGACAATGACACCGCCCTTGCTAGACTTCACCTCGTAAGTGAGGTTGTTTGGCTTATATTGTATCATCTTCACCATCGAAGTATCGTCTTGTGGCACGCTCTGTCCGAGTTGTTCCTTGAACTTGGCATCAGCCACCGCCTCATGGCGAAGGTTCAACTTGCCCACCTCATCGATTTCCTCGTTGGCATTGTTGGCATAAGTCACCTTATCCACAAACCAAGCGTTGCCATAAGCGTATGGGTTCTGCACCGGAACGGTCTGTCCACCCTGCAATGGGAAGATGAAGTACTTGGTATTCAGCATATTCAAGACTGGGAAGATGCTGTCGCCATTCACCTTGGTCATATCACCACCAGCCTCAGCCACAGCCTTCATGGTCTTCTGCATCTCAGGTGAGATATGCGCCTCTATCATTTCAGCATAACGACGCAACTTGGCAGGATGATAGCCGCCGATGCTCTTGTGATAGTAAGAAGTCTCGTTCTCATTGAAGGTATTGGATGCGAGATTGAGCACACGATAGTCGAGGCTCTTGTCGCGGAGGATGAGCTTGTCGGTCTCTGTCATCTGCTGAGGTGCGTCACGCTGGAACTTATCCACAAACATCTCATCATAGAGATAACGTTTGTTGACCATCCACATATCCACCAAGCAGAGCACGGCGATGCCTGCAATCATAAATTCGGCACCGAGTTTCTTCATCTTATAAAGCAAGAGGAAGGCACAACCGATGACGATAATCCAGAAGGAACGCCAGCAATCGGATGTGAAGATGCCCTTGCGAATCTCGGTCAGATTGCTGATAATAGGACCTTGATATTCGGCAGGCAACTGTTGCAGAGCCTGCAACTCCTGTACAGAAACGAAGTCTGGGAAGAAGACACCCGGCATGATGGCAAACAACAAGCAGAAGCCTGCTGTCAAACCGAAGCTGGCATATACGAACTTCTTCTTGAGGGTCAATATCTCAGGTTCATCCACTATCTTCTTCAAAGCCATCATCGCCAGCAATGGGATGGTGAACTCAGCGATGACGAGGATGGAAGCCACCGTTCGGAACTTGGCATACATCGGCATGTAATCCAAGAAGAAATTGGTGAACGGCATGAAGTTTCTACCCCAAGAGAGCAAGATGCTCAGGATGGTGGCAGCGAGCAATGCCCACTTCATCGGTCCCTTGACGATAAACAAGCCGAGGATAAAGAGCATGCAAACGAATGCTCCCACATAGACAGGTCCGCTCGTACCAGGCTGGTTGCCCCAGTACTGTCCGAGCTGTTGATAAATCTGCACGAAGTTAGGGTCAGCCTTCTCCATCGCCTTGGCGTTCTGTGACAATGGCACGGAAGCACCTCCCTTGGCATCAGGAATCAAGAGCGTCCAAGTCTCGTCGATGCCATAGCTCCACTGGGTGATATAGTCACGGTCGAGACCGCTGCTGGTCTGGTTGGCAGCATTCTTCTTCACGAGTTCACTCTTGCCACGCATCGTCTCCTGCCCATACTGCCAAGTATGATAGAGGTTGCTGAGATTCAAGCTGATACCGATGGCTGCACCCACGATGCACACCGCCGTAGCCTTGCCGAAGCGAGCCATCTGCTTCTGCTTGATGGCATCGACCAAGAAGGCGATGACCATGAAGAAGATGATGAAGAGGTAATAGTATGTCATCTGCACGTGGTTGGCGTTCACCTCGAAGGCAGCGAAAATCGCCGTCACAAGCAAGCCCCACAGATATTTGCCTCGATAAGCCAGCACGATACCCGCAATCATTGGAGGAAGATAAGCCAAAGCCATCACCTTCCAGATATGTCCTGCGGCAATGATGATAAAGAAATAGGAGGAGAATGCCCAAATGATGGAGCCAAGCGCCGCCAAGGACTGACGGAAGTTGAAGGCTCTCAACAAGATATAGAATCCCAGGAGGTATGCAAAGACATACCAAACATAGTCGGGCAACCAAAGATGATAGGCATTGACAGCCTGTTTCAAGACGGCACCGCTCTCGTAGGATGGTGACATCTGGTAGGTAGGCATACCGCCGAAAACGGAGTTGGTCCAGCGGGACACCTCACCGGTTTGTTGCTGGAAGAGTTCCTTCTCGTGTCCCAATCCCTTGCCAGCAGAGGCATCGTGACGGAACAAGATTCGTCCATCCATATCGGCAGGCATGAAATAGACGAAGGATACGATCGCAAACAAAACTACTGCCAGAATATCCAGCAGATACTTCTTCAATACTTTCATTATTCTTATAAACGTTTATATTTTGGTTGCAAAGATAATGAGAAATGAAGAAATCACAAAATAAAAAAAGTTATTTTTGCTTATTATACGAGGAGGAAGAGGAATTTAAGGGAAGTTAGAGGGACAACAGCTATAAAATAAAAAGGAGGCAGCCACTCCAAACAGAGCAGTCTGCCTCCAACGTACGAGAGAGAGAATATGTATTAATTTACCTCAGTTCGGGATAAAGGAAAAGGGTTAGAAATTTGGTAGTCTCAAATATTTTTCGTATCTTTGTAGTTGTAAATCAGATAGTTACGAACAATATTAAAAGACTACCAAATGATTACCAAGGACAAAGTTACAGAAATAGCAGGCTTTTGGAAGATGCACTGGTATAACTTTCGTGGACTCAACCATGATACCCATTTGTCACAATCTCAGAAGATATGCGAACAAAGTATTCAAGGGAATAGCTACAGACGGAAAGGGAACCATGGGTTGACCTCAAGTTGGGTATTACCATCATCAGTCGTGTACAACACAATTGATGCGCCATTATCTGTTGTAATTCTATTCTCCACCATATTCGTTGTTCTTTATAAGTTTGCCTATAAATACGCTCATAAATTGAAAATCACACTCGCTAAAACCTCTCTTGGGCGCAACTCAGTGATGGAATATGAGCTGCCCGTGATGGAAAGGGAGCGGTATTCACGCTTGTTGGTACCGAGGAGATTATTGCATGTCACCTTCAATTCATACTTCTGCGTCTTGTATGACAAGGCGGCATCTGAGAAGAAGGAGAACTTCTCTGAGCCATCGGGTGAATGGCGACACTCATTCTTCACAGACAACTGCCATAGTCCTGGCTGTAAATAGAGATCTAAGGAATGGTAGAAGTGACGATAGACAGTCTCCCTTCCTACCGACTTCTGCTTGGAGATATTGAAAGAAGAACGTTCCTCAAAATTGAAAACCTTCCAAGGACGCATCTTCCAATTGAAACCCATCGCCCACGACTCCATATCACTCTTGGTCTTCACGTCTTGATACATGATGTCGCTGCTTGACCAATTATAAGAACAAGAGAAATCGAGACGTGTTCGCATGGTACGGAAAGAACGACCGATACCGCCGCCTATCGCCTGGTTGACGGAACGACTCTTTTCATTTATGCTATTGCGAGTATAAACGCCATCCACCAACTTACTTTCAAAGAGCGTGTTATAGTAATTGGTATTGTAAGAGTATCGAATGTCGCCACTCCAGCCAAAGCCAGGTGTCTGATACTGCAAGCCAGTAGAAACCTCATCACCTGCGGAATGATTATTAGCACCCGTTCCGCTAGAAGCCATATTATAAGAGGTATAGATGCGTAGCGGATTCACTTCGTAGAAGCCACTTGGCGAGAAGGTATGGCGATAGTCCGTGCGCCAATTCCAAAACGAGAGGATCGACCATTCCACCGACACGTTGGGTTCGAAAACAAAACGATTGTCCTTATCGGTATCGAAACGGCGAGAAAGCCACATCATATCAAGGTTGGCACGCACACTAAAATCTGACTTACGAAATTGCAGGCCGGGCTCCAAATACACTTTGTCTTCCTGATATTTCACCGAAGCCGTGGTATCATTGTAAGAAACGATTTCATTCTTTCTTGCCATATCATACCCTGCATCCGCCATCAAATAAAAGTATTTTGCGAAAGAGAAACTTCGAGTATATCGAGTTTCCCAAGTCGTGGATTTCAGATTGACCTGCTCTTCTGTTCCATTGTAGAGTAAGAGACGGCTGGGCAAATAACTATAAGCGAATGTAGAGCGAAGGCTATTGAATCCCTCCTTGCTTGGCAAACTGATATTCAAGTTGTTCGAGATGCTGCGTTTGTGAGGGATGGCACGTTCATACAAGCGCTTGTCATTCAGCATAGTGAGCGAATGAGAGTGGTCGAACTCCAAGTTGCCTGTCAACTCATTGCGGAGATAGAAGTTCTTGGCATCATAAGAATAGTTCACGTTTGCCTTCCAATGGCTTGTATAGGTACTTGCATTACGCTCTTGCACCATCTTGGCATTGTCGGATACATCGAGATAGGTCTGTTCACTGTAATTATGATCTGTACTATTATCCCATAAACCTGTGAGTTGCAGGCGAGTGTGACTATTCTCACCTGTCTTGAAATACCAGTTGGTCGCTACCATGTGACTGTTATTGAATCCATAACGCCCCGTACCGATGGAGCCAATATTGCTGATAGGACTTCGGTCGCTATAGTCGATAGAGAAGCCCATCACCTCTCGCTCCATATCCTCGGCGATGTTGTTGTGCTTGTACATCGTGATGGCTTGCATCTTGTTGCCCAGGTACATCTCCACCAAGCGCACCTTGCGAGTCCAGTGCCACGGACTTTGCAGGAACATACCGCTTCCTAGCTCTGCCGTACCCGTCCAATGGAGTTTCACACCTTCCTTGAGCACCAGGTTGAGAGCAGCCGCCTCGCTGAAACTCTTGCCTTGCAAAGCCTTGACAGGTTGATGATGGCGAAGCACCTCCACACTATCCACCTTGTCGGCAGAGAGATTCTTGCTCACCATGGCATAACTGTCGCCTGCCATGTCCTTGCCATCCACATAAAACTTGTTGATGTTCGTACCATTATAAGAGATTTGTCCCGACACATCGACTCGGATGCCTGGAATACGAGCGATGACATCCTCGATGGTGCGGTCTTGCTTCTCACGAAGTCCCAAGACAGAATAAGTGATGGTATCGCCCTTGATTTTGAAGACTTCCGGTCGTACTTCCACCTCTCGAATCTCCTGCACTTTCTCTTGCATCTTCACGGTCTTGTCACTCTTGACAAACTTTCCGATTTCGATATTTTGTCGAGCATAACCCAAATTGACGAAAGCAATCTTGTCGATTTCCTTGCCTTCGGGAGAGGCGATGGAGAATTTGCCCTGTGCATCGGTTCGAGTAAATTTCACGGTGTTGCCCTTGGGGTTGAGCAAGAGCACAGATACCCTAGCCAATGGCTTGCCATTGGCATCCGTCACCCTGCCCGAATACGTCTTGCCGCCTTGGGCAAAGAGGCAAAGGGACATCCAAAGTCCCAACACCAAAGCAATCTCTCTTTTCATCATCAAACTTACTTTTTAAGATCATCGACATATTCCATCAGACATGGGGTAATAGGTGCAGGTTTCCATTCTTTATCACCGATCATTATCTTAAAAGTTTTTCCTGTAACTGCACGCATAAAGTCATGAGAATCCTTACAATTCCAAAGATAATCTTTCTGATAATTTTCTAAAGTTGTCTTTTTGGCATCCCTACAATCGATCTTAGATAGCTTCCTATCACTCCATGATATTTTCTGCGCCTCAAAGCTATAGTTTTTGTCTGCATCAACTGCTTTTAATATCAATCCTGGCAAACCATTCAGTTTCCAAGGCCCATCACTATAGGGGATATCCAAAGTGTACCAAACTATCCATTTTTTACCTCTAAATTGCACCTCTGCCTTTTGACAAGGATAATCACATATTGTAGAATCGCTTTCATCCATTTGCCAATCCATCTGAGGAAGAGGCTCAGAATAATAGAATAAGAAATCTCCTATATTTCCTTTATAAAGAAGCATGTCTATTCCTGCTTTTTCCTTATAAATTGCATATTGAAAGGAACTCCCCTCAAACAATTCCTTGTCACCTTCTACTTGAGCAAAAACAGAACACTTGTCATTGACAGACAACCGCCAATGTTCTACATAAGGTTTCACTTGCTTTTCTTCATATCTTGCCAAAGTATAGTAATCAACCACGAGCGATTCTTTAGCATTTGCAAAAAGAGGCAAAAAGAAAAGCATAAGAAAAAAAGAGAAAAGATATCTCATCATATTATTTATCATCAGGTTTCATTACAATATAGACACTTTTAAATCTAGAATCAGACAAAAAGATTCTTATAAATTTATCTAGTGCATTTTCCGAGCCCTTGCAATAAAATTCTCCGGAGGCATATTTTCCCACCCATATTTTCTTTAATTCCTTCGGAATTATTAAGACGCCATATCTTACTCTTGTTTTATCATCCTCCTTGAAGTACTCTAATTCATATGGTAGCATAAACCTCTTACCATCTTCCATTTCAAATTCAACCATAACCCTAAATGAAGTCATAGCAACAGCTTTCTGTTCTTCAACTTGCTCATTACGAGCACATTGAGCTTTAATTGACAACAAGCCAAATAAAACAAACACTAAAATTAAAATCTTTTTCATAAACCAATCATTTTTATGTGATACATCTAATAATCGTTTTCACTTCTGAAATCGTACACCCTCTTTAATACGATTTAACTTCACTCTATCGTCACTTGTCCATCCTTATAGCTGAACTTCGCCTTATCCAAGCCATTCAGCAACTCCAAGAGTTCCTCGATTCCGCCATCCCTTGGTGCGGCAAAGAAGAGGCGAGCGTGCATTCTCTCTGGTGAACGGAAGATGACACTCACATTGTACCACTTGCCGATTTCCTTGGCGATGTCCAAGAGCGACTCATTGTCGAAATAGAACTCGCCATTCTTCCAAGCAGTATAACACCAAAGCCAAGGAAGCAGCTATCGCCAAGGCGATACCGATGCCTCTCAATGGGATGCGATGGTTCTCCTCCTCTTCCATATACAAGTCTGGAGTCTTGACTTCATCTTGCGACTCATCATCCACTGGCAAAGATTCGGTTTGCTGCTGCATGAAAGCCTTCAACTCATCCTGGACATTGGGAGCAGGATGAGCCACCCGCAAGAAATAATCTCTCACAGAGACTTCCTTACGTGTATAATCTTCTATCTTATGATTTTCCTCATTGTTCATATCGTTTTCCTTTCTTGGTTGCCGACATATCGTAAACTGAATAGTACCCAAAACTGACGGCAAAGTTACCATAAATCGCAGACACATCAAAATATTTCTTCACTTTTTTGCCTAACAAGATATTATTTTGTAATTTTGCAAACGAAAAAGTAATAAGATTATCAATGAAAATAGGAATTATCGTTGCGATGGACAAGGAGTTCACGCAACTCAAGACTTTGCTCGGCGAGTCACAAACTGAGCGAAAGAACTTCAAGGACTTCGTCATCGGCAAGATAGGCGACAACGAGGTGGTGATGCAACAATGTGGCATCGGCAAGGTGAACAGTACCATCGGTGCCGTGGAGATGATCGACAACTATCATCCCGACCTCATCATCTCTTCGGGCGTGGCTGGTGGTGCCGACATCAACCTCAACGTGACTGAGGTGGTGGTTGCCACCGAATGCGTATATCATGATGCTTATTGTGGTGACGAGTGCGAGTTCGGGCAGATACTCGGTATGCCTGCCACCTTCAAAACTCCTCAGGAGTATGTGGAGAAGGCGCTTGCCATCAACGACTTGCCCGACAACCAGCACCCTAAGATTCATGCCGGTCAGATTGTGAGCGGCGAATGGTTTGTGGATAGCAAGGAGAAGATGCGTGGCATCCTGGAGCACTTCCCTCATGCCATGGCTGTGGATATGGAGAGCTGTTCCATCGCTCAGACCTGTCACATCTACAAGACTCCTTTCATCTCCTTCCGCATCATCAGCGACGTGCCTCTCAAAGACACCAAAGCTCAGATGTACTTCGACTTTTGGGCGAAGATGGCAGAAGGTTCTTTCAACGTAACCAAGGCTTTCCTCGAAAGCCTCTAACATATTATATTATGAACAAGATTCCAAGTTTTACCATCAATCATAACAAGTTGCTCCGTGGCATCTACGTCAGTCGTAAGGACGAGGTGGGCGGAGAAGTCGTCACCACTTTCGACATCCGTATGAAAGTGCCTAACCAGGAGCCTTGTCTCCACAACGGTGCCATCCACACCATCGAGCACCTTGCCGCCACTTACCTCCGCAATGACGAGGAGTGGAAGGATCGTATCATCTATTGGGGACCTATGGGATGCCTCACTGGCAACTACCTCTTGATACGTGGCGACCTAGAGAGCAAGGACATCGTGGAACTGATGAAGCGCACCTTCCAGTTTATCGCCGACTTCGAGGGCGAGATTCCTGGTCAGGCAGCCAAGGACTGTGGCAACTACCTCCTCCACGACCTCCCTATGGCGAAGTATGAGTCGAAGAAGTATCTCGAAGAGGTGCTCAATGTCATCAAGGAAGATAACTTGATTTATCCGACCCAAGACTAAAAAAGAAGAAAAAATAAACACGGACAAATTGAATTTGTCCGTGTTTATTTTTGGATCCAAAACATCTTATTTTGGGGTCTAAAACTACGAGTTAGATTTATTAACATTTACCATTTCAGCTTTCCATACTTCTCCTTATACCATAGTTGCCAGCCATTTACCAAGTTCTGCCAGACGACATAGGCTCCTGGGGCTACGGCAGCGAGGGGGTTGAGGAAAGTAAGTGTGAGCCAGATACCTACGATGGTATTCTTCTGTCCCAATGCCTGACCGGCACTGATGCTATCGCCATAATGACGGCCGACCGCCTTGCCGATACAGAACTGAATGAGACAAACCAAGAGAGGAACGATGAGAAGCAATGCCAAAATCCATCCAGACACAGTGGCATGGAGAATGTTGCGAAGCGTCTCTCCCATCAATATCGTCAAGTTGAAACACCACATGTAGAAGCCCAAGTCCTTCACACTCTTCACCTGAGCCACAAACTTAGGAAGGAACCTCCTGCTCAGCAAAGCCAAAATCAAAGGCACGACCAGCACCGTAGTGACATTGCGGAACACCATCATACTCATATAGAGGAAGCTGACATCCGCCCCCTTCTCCACCATCGGGAAAAGTGTAGGGATGATAATCATCGTAAAGATATTGGCGATGACGGTATAGGTGGTAAGCGAACCGATACTGCCTCCCAACTTCTCCGTGACCACAGCCACAGCGGCTGCCGTAGGACAGATGAAGCAGATGAAAGCACCCTCCAAGACCAACTTCGTATCATAATTGCTCCCGAAGAGATAGATGGCAAGCACCATCAGTGCCGCCAAGGAAGTACGAATCAACTGGAGTACGAAATGCCAAGTCTTCGGCTTCATCTCCTTGATCTCTATCTTGCAGAACGTGACATAGAGCAAGCAGAAGAGCACCACAGGCATCAAACTGACCAAATGAGGTCCGACGGCTTCGCCAAACGGTTCCAAGAAGGGAACATTGGCAAAGATCAGATACACCACCGCTCCCAATACCAAGGAGCAAGGCAAAGCAAACTCTCTAAAAAACTTCCACAATCCCATACCTTATTCATATTAAGAAGAATCCCCTCGATGCCGAATAAGGTCATTCGACAGGAGGGGATTTCTTACGGATCCATTTATATCTCAAGCTAAAGCTTAATCCTTGTTACTGCGCTTACGCTCCAAGTGGTCGAGGATGACCTTGCGCATACGCATGCTCTTAGGAGTTACCTCTACGTACTCGTCCTCACGGATGTACTCCAAGCACTCCTCCAAGCTCATCACGGTCTTAGGAATCACACGAGCCTTGTCATCAGAACCTGAAGCACGGACGTTAGTCAACTGCTTTGCCTTGGTTACGTTGATAACGAGGTCGTTTTCATGAACGTGCTCACCTACGACCTCACCAGCGTAAACCTCCTCACCTGGGTCGATGAAGAACTTACCACGATCCTGAAGTTTGTCGATGGCATAAGCGTATGCAGTACCTGTCTCCAAGGCAATCATGCTACCATTGCTGCGGCGAGTAATCTCACCCTTGTATGGCTGATACTCCTTGAAGCGGTGAGCCATGATAGCCTCACCCTGAGAAGCTGTCAACACGTTGGTACGAAGACCGATGATACCACGAGAAGGAATATCAAACTCGATATCCACACGCTCGCCCATGTTCAACATAGAGGTCATATCACCCTTGCGGCGAGTTACCATATCAATCATCTTGGAAGCGAACTCCTCAGGCACGTTGATGGTCAACTCCTCTACTGGCTCGCACTTCACGCCGTCAATCTCCTTGTAGATAACCTGTGGCTGACCTACCTGAAGCTCATAGCCCTCACGACGCATGGTCTCGATGAGCACTGAGAGGTGAAGCACACCACGACCGCTGACAATCCACTTATCAGTAGTATCCTCGAATGGCTGAACACGAAGAGCGAGGTTCTTCTCCAACTCCTTGTTCAAACGATCCTGGATATGGCGAGAGGTACAGAACTTACCTTCCTTACCGAAGAATGGTGAATCGTTGATGGTGAAGAGCATACTCATGGTAGGCTCATCGACAGCGATAGGAGGAAGTGGCTCTGGGTTCTCGTAGTCGCAGATGGGATCACCAATCTCAAACTTCTCCAAGCCGACAACGGCACAGATGTCGCCAGAATCCACATGGTCTGTCTTCTTGTGACCCATACCCTCGAAAGTATGGAGCTCCTTGATCTTGGTCTTCTCCTGAGTACCATCACGATGACAGATAGTAACGTTCATGCCATCCTTCAAGGTACCACGGTGTACACGACCTACGGCGATACGACCGGTGTAAGAGCTATAGTCAAGAGAGGTAATCAAGAGCTGAGGAGTACCCTCCAACTGCTTAGGAGCAGGAATCACCTCTATAATCTTGTCGAGCAAATAGTCGATGTTGTCAGTTGGTTTGTTGTAATCCTCTCCCATCCAACCATTCTTGGCAGAACCATAAACTACAGGGAAGTCGAGCTGGTCCTCAGTAGCATCGAGGTCGCACATGAGGTCGAACACCATCTCATATACCTCCTCAGGGCGGCAGTTAGGCTTATCCACCTTATTAACTACCACGATAGGTTTCAAACCGAGCTGCAAAGCCTTCTGGAGCACGAAGCGAGTCTGAGGCATAGGGCCTTCAAACGCATCGACGAGCAAGAGGCAGCCGTCGGCCATATTGAGGACACGCTCCACCTCACCACCGAAGTCAGAGTGTCCAGGAGTATCGAGGATAT
>ULUS01006517.1_pt1 | contig 42488 bp, 33 predicted proteins | sample 1958761 | NCBI WGS metagenome assembly ULUS01 (sample SAMEA4835767, study PRJEB28245) | human gut metagenome | biome: gut microbiome; material: fecal sample | place: Denmark | collected 2008
AATATCGTTCGCGACCATCAAAATCTCCATTTTTCACTTGTTCAATACGCTGTTTAGAATAGTACGTCGTACCATACTCCACCTTTGCGGGAATTTGATGGCGGTGCACAAAGGAGCGTACAGCATATGCTGTCATCTGATAAGTTGAGCGCATTTCTTCTGGTGTAATCCAATCTGTGATTTCCGAATAATTGTTCTTCAGATTATATAGCACATCGATGGCTTTCTTTTCGTAGAAATTAAATCCTTTAAGTGCAATCTTGGACGTTTTATGCTCTCTGGTCATCGCACGTACGTGTTGTACACTTACCTTAAACATCTCTGCAACCTCCTCTGTTGAATAATAACCATCGGGAGTAGGTGGGCATTTTCTTTCTTGTTGCTGAGCCTGAAAAACCACCTTTGCTTCTTCACCTGGTTTTTCGGCTACTTTAGCATTTGCCATTCGCTCACGCATGACTTTGTCAAAGTCAGTACGGAATATCATCGTAAACTTTCCTCGTTTTTCCGTTCTGACATCGTAATTCTTTAAGGTGTAACTTACCTGGTCTTTTGAAATGCCATACTTTTCCATAGCTTCTTCATAAGTGCTCCAATCAGGATCTATACTATCGTCCTTGCGTTTGATACAATCAATATGAACCTTGGAGTAGTAAGCTTTTCCATTACGATTTACTCTTGGAACTTTGTGACGCATCACAAAACTTATAACAGCAGTCTTTGTCATATTATACATTTCCATTATTTGTTCAGAAGTATAATAGTTTTCTATGTCGATTTCTTCAAGGAGGTCCGCAAAATGTGCATCAATGGCTTTCTTACTAAAGAACGTATTTCGTCCTTCGTATATCTTGGGTATGCCAAGACGGTCACAACGTCCCCATACAGCCTTTCGACCGATATTATACTTCTCCATGACTTCTCTAAGGGTATAATACTCCTGCTCCTCCTTTCTCTGATAGCGTCTTTTCCGATAGGGAGTGGCATCATCGAACACTCTTTCAATATCAGAGAATCTCACAAAGGTTTTATTTCTCATCTTAACAGCTTTGATTAAGCCCGTCTGGAAATAGCGATATACAGTCGGAAGGCTAACGTTAAAAAGAACGCTCACGTCTTCTGGTGATAAGAAAGCTTTATCTCGCAGAGTATTATTCTTCTCTGCGTTTCGAAGAGATTCGGCATTTTCTTTCTCCTTCTTTTTCTTTTCAGCCTCTCTTCTCCGAGATGCGACACGCTCACACCTTCGGCAGCAGTATTTGAACGACATTTTGGTAGCAACGAACTCTTTTCCGCATACTCCACATTCTTTAATTATCTCCATTTTGCCTTGACAATTCTAATGGTTTTTGATAGAAGAGGTCCTCGATTTTGTCTCAGACTTTATCAGATATTTGCAGTATTTCTCACGAGTTCCCTACATGGCGGTGGTGTCGCATAATGGAGGATTCTCAGTATTTCTCACGAGGTGTCCAACATAGCGTTTTTCCATTCCAATTGGTCGCACGATTGAAACGCAGGAACGAAATTTGAGCCAAAGTTACCTCTAAAAACTGGTATCAACAAATTGCAAATGGAAAGTGTTAAAACGAAAAAAGCCACCAAAATGGTGGCTTATAAGCAGTTATAAAAACGATATGTAAGTATGGTCGGGCGGTCTATTTACCGATGCAAAAGTGACTAAAGATGGAATGGAGGACTTCTGTTGGGGTGATTTGGGAGCCGGTTATTTCGCCTAACTCCTCTATGCACTGACGCAAGTCCTCGCTCAGCAAATCACCGGACAACTGGTGGGTGAGGCCGTCTATTACCCGGGTGATGCTTTGGTGGGCACGGAGAAGAGCCGCATAGTGACGGGCACTGGTTATGATGACGTCGTTTTCGGTGATGGCGGGTATGTCGGCTGCCTCGTAGATGGCTTCCTCCAATTCGGCTATGTGCGTGCCTTGCTTGGCACTGATGGCTACCGTCTTGTGTCGGGTAATTATTGTTGTGTCGAGGGCTGTTGCTGAATCTATTTTGTTTCGTGCCACGATGAGTTTCTTTCCGGCTATGCGACTTTCCACGTCGGCCAGTTCCTCGGCTGTGGGCTGGGTGTCGACTACCCAGATGACGATGGATGCTTCGGATAGTTTCCTGTAGGTGCGCTCTATGCCGAGACGTTCTATGGCATCGTCTGTGTGGCGGATGCCGGCAGTGTCGATGAACCGGAAGGTGAGTCCGTGTAGGGTGGTGGTGTCTTCAATCACATCGCGTGTGGTGCCGTGAATGTCGCTCACGATGGCTTTGTCCTCGTGGAGTAGCCGGTTGAGAAGGGTGCTTTTGCCTACGTTGGTCTTGCCAATGATGGCCACGGGAATGCCTTGCTTAATGGCTTTGCCCTTGGCAAAGGAGTCGGCGAGCGAATAGATTTTTGTCGAGATGGTGCGAGCGAGGTTAAGGAGTTCTTCTCGGTCGGCAAAGTTGACATCTTGATCGCTGAAGTCAAGTTCCAGTTCGAGCAATGATGTGATCTTCAGTAGCTTGTCGCGCAACATCGAGAGTTCATTGCTGAACTGTCCCTTGAGTTGTCCGAGGGCTATGTCGTGGGTGGCCTTGTTGGTGGAGGCTATGAGGTCTGCCACGGCTTCGGCTTGACTGAGGTCCATTTTCCCGTTCATGTAGGCCCTTTGGGTGTATTCGCCGGGCTGTGCCTGTCGGCATCCGGCTTCGATGAGGCGCTTGACTGCCGATTCAAGGATGTAGCGTGAGCCGTGGCAACTGATTTCCACGGAGTCTTCTCCCGTGTAGGAATGAGGCGAGCGGAAGGTGGTGACCAGTACCTCGTCGATGACGCTTCCGTCGGCGGCAGTGAGGTTGCCGAAATGCACGGTGCGTGGTGCGGACTCGGTGAGCGAACGGCCTGAAGCCGGACGAAACAGGGTGTCGATGATGGGGTAGGTCTGTGGACCGGATATTCTTATAACGCCAATTGCGCCACCTGCCGGTGTGGCAAGGGCGCAAATGGTATCGTTGTTGATGATGTGCTGAATCATTGTGTGTGCTTAAATTCTGTCTAATACGATGCGGATGAGGTCGTCGATGTGGTTCTTGTAGCCCGTGTCTGCTTTCTTGGCGAGTCTGTTGGCTATGACCATGCAGCAGGTGAGGGCCTTGTGGCCGAGCAGGGCAGCGAGTCCTTGCAGGGCGCTGCTCTCCATCTCGAAGTTGGTGATGCGCATGCCGTTGTATTCAAAGCTTTCCACTTTCTCGTTTTGCTTGGGGTCGGCGAGGGGGATGCGGAGTTCCCTGCCTTGTGGACCGAAGAATCCTCCGCAGGCAATGGTCACGCCTCGCACCATGTCGCTGCCGGCTATGCGGTCGAGGAGTTCGTGGTCGGAGTCTATCACATAGGGGGCGCAAAGCAGCGGGTTCCAATGCATGTGCTCCTTGAAGTGGGCTTCAAAGTCGAGGTCGCACACCTCGTTGCGTCCTGCGTAGAAGTTGAGCAGTCCGTCGAAGCCTATGCTTTTCTGGCTGGCGATGAATGTGCCTGCCGGTGTGTAGGGCTGCAGTCCGCCGCAGGTGCCGATGCGCACGCAGGTGAGTTGCCGTTTGGTGTCTTTCTCCTCGCGGGTTGTGAAGTCTATGTTGGCGAGGGCATCAAGCTCGTTCATCACGATGTCTATGTTGTCGCAACCAATGCCGGTGCTCACCACGCTGATGCGTTTGCCTTGGTAGGAACCGGTGATGGTGTGGAATTCGCGACTTTCCACTTCGCATTCCTGCGAGTCGAAATGTGAAGCCACGAGTGCCACTCGTCCGGGGTCGCCAACGAGTATCACTCTGTCGGCCAGTTGTTCGGGTCTCAGATGAAGATGAAACACGCTTCCGTCGCTGTTGATAATCAGTTCGGATTCTGCAAAATACTTCTTCATAGTCGTGTTATTTAAGTGATTGGTTTTCGTTGTTTCTGATGCGCTTTTCGGTTTGGGCTATGGTGATGTCGAGCTGTTCCACCTGTCGTTCGGTCCGGGTGATTTCGGCTTTCAGGGCTTGGCGTGTAGCGGCACTGCCTGCATCGTATTTTTGTCGCAGGGTGTCGAGCTGAAGTCTTTTGCTGTTGGCTTCCTGCTGCATGGCCAGAAGTTGTGTGTAGAGTTCACGGCTGGCATGTGAGCGGAATTGCGTGGGTGAGCTGTAGAGCGTGCGGTCGTTCACCCAGAAGTGCATGGTTTGAGTTTGCCTGCTCGTTTGCTGCTTGTTGAGCGCGTTGAGCCGTGCCTGTGCACGAGGCCTGTCGGTCTTCTTGTCCCAAAGGGCCCATGTCTGGTCTATGCGCTGTATCTCGGCGAGCGAGAGCAACTGTTGGGTGGTGAGGCCGTCGGCATTGTAGTCGAGCCGTGGCTGGCGGGTGAGGCAATAGTATATGCACTGCTTCCCTGAGGGCTGTCTGCGGTCGGTGACAAGCCATGTGAGCGAGTCGGTCTCGCTGGTGATGCAATAGTAGTCGTTGGCTGTGGAGTTGAAGGGGAGACCAAGGCTTTGCGGCTCCATGTAGCGGTTGTCCTCCGTGTCGTAGTTGGTGCGGTAGATGTCGTATCCGCCCAGTCCTTCAGGGCCCTTGGCGGCAAAGTAGAGGGTGCTGCCGTCTTCAGACACGTAGGGGCAGGTGATGTCGGTGAACATGCCGTCGAAGTCTTTGATGCGGCTGGGCTTGGTCCAGGTGGTGCCTATGAGGTGGGTGGTGTAGAGCTGGAGATTGCCTGTGGAGTCGGCTTGCGAAAACACGCAGTAGTCCTTGAACTCGTTGAGGTAGGCACGCCACGTGTCGGGAGCTTGCTTGCCGAACACGCGGGCATAGGAAATGACTGATCCCAAATGGTGGGGCAGGGCAAGGTCGGAATAGGTGTTGGTCACGAGACTGTCGAACACGAGTGTCTTCTCCGTGTAGGCCAACTTGTCTGCCAACCGTTTGGCGGTTGGGTCTTCCTTTGCTGCCGGTTTCGGCAGCAATTTCTTTTTGCGCGGCTTTTGCGCTTCGGCACCTGTCTGTGAGCAGAAGAGCAGGGCGAACAGAAGGATATATGTACTAAGTGATTTCATCATGGTGTGAATGTTGGTTTACAAAGTTAGCGAATAATAATTGCATGTACAAATTTTATCGGTTTTTTCTTTGTCTGGTTCGGTTCGGGCTTGCCGCTGCTTGAGCGCATTGGTTCGTTAGCCTGATTGTAAAGTAGTCATTTCAAGTAGGATAGACTTTTGCAAATTTCTCTTGTCGTCGTTGTTTCAAAAGCGTTGTACGCGCGCGTACGCACGCAGGAAAAGTTTTTTGTGTTTTCACCACTATCCATCACTTTTCTTGAAATCTTACATTGTTTGGCTGACTATTAACGAGATGTGCGTGGTGATAGATGCGTGATAGATGGCTTATCATCCATCACTTCTATCACTGGCTCGGCATTTGCCAAGTTTTAGCTGATATGCCCTAAATCAGTTCTGCGGTTCGGACAATGAGTGTCTAAGCAATATTATCAAGCGCAAGTCTGCCATTAACATTCCGTAAGTCTGCCATTAACGCACCGTAAGTCTGCCATTAACGCACCGTAAGTCTGCCACTAACATATAGAAACAGGATGATAAAAAACATCCCCTTGTTTCTGTGGTTGGAAACGAAGGGATGAAAGATGGTGTGGGGTGTGGCGATACATCAGAACTCAAACAATACGCGGGCATTGATTTGTCTGCCAGTGAGATAGTTGGGCACGGCATATTGCTGGTTGGTGACGTCGGTTATCCATAGATAAGAGTTGACGTTGTTGATGCCGAAAAGGTTGAGGCAGTCAACGCCAACCCAAATGTTGCGGAATGGCGACTTGCGTTCACGCTTCTCGTTGTCGAGCGCACGATAGCTCATGCCTATGTCGGCACGCTTGTAGGCAGGCGAACGGAACTGTTGCCATTCTATGTTGCGGTGAGGCGGACTGAAGGGAAGTCCGTCGGCAAAGGCAAGCTTGAGCGACATTTTCCAGCGGTCGGTGCCGGGGAAATAGTCGGTGAAGAAGAGGTTTACCGAATAGCGTTGGTCGGTGGGCAGGGATATCGACTTGCCGTGGAGTTTCATGCTGGTGCTCATCAGCGAGAGACTTATCCACGAGTCGGTGCCGGGCACGAATTCGCCGTAGAGCTTGAAGTCTATGCCGGCTGTGTGGCCTTTGCCTTCGTTGGGGCCGTAGTAGACCACCTTCACGTTGTTGATGCTGTAGGGACGCAGATTGGAGAGCAGCTTGTAGTATGCTTCGGCCGTGAACATATAGTTGCGGTTGTTGAGCTTGAAGCGGTAGTCCATGCCTGCGATGAAGTGGATGGAGCATTGGCTCTTGATTTTCTTGTTGAGTGAGGCATAGGTGATGCCGTTCACGGTAGTGGTGTCGCGCACTTCCTTGAAGAAGGGCGCCTGGTAGTAGAGTCCTGTGGCGAGGCGCAACACCACGTCGTGGTTGAAAGCGGGAATGATGCCCAGCGACACGCGAGGGCTGACTGTGGTTTCGCCGTTGAACTGCCAATGGTTGAAGCGCAGGCCATAGTTGAGGGTGAAGAGTGTGTGCTCGTGGGCACTGGTGAAGCGCCAGGTGTCTTGCAGGAAGCCTTCTATGCGGTTGGCCTTGAGCGTGTTCTTGGCTGCCAGACTGTAGATGAGCTTCAGGTCGTCGGCAGTGTGGGGTATGCTGTAGCCGCTGGAATCTCTCATCTCATACTCGCGGCTCTTTTCCTCAATGTTCTCGTAGCGATAGGCGAGTGCTCCCAGCACGTCGTGCTTGCGCTTCTTGTGGGCAAAGCGGAGCTGCACGTGGGCCACGGAGGCCTTGAGGTAGTTGCGGGCATGTTCCATGTATGTGCCCACTCCGAGGTTCTCGCTCGTTTCGGTCTGGGTGAGCCAGTACTGTCCTTGTATGTCGTAGCGTTCCTGCTCCTTGGTCGAGAAGGCCGAGGCTATGAGCGAGAGCGAGGTGCTCTCGGTAAACTTCCTGGTGAGCGTGAGCGAACCGAAGAGTGTGCGGAACACGTCTTTTTCGTGACCGTCGAAGTACACCTTGAACGACTTCACGTTCTCCATCGTGCCGAAATTGGTCTCGCGGTCGTGTGGCGTGAAGTTGTAGTGGTTCTCCGAGATGTTGCCTATGAAGTCTATCTGCCAGCGCTTGCTGGGCGAAATGCTCAAGTAGGTCTGATAGTCGAGGAAATTGGGCTTGTATTCGCCCTTGGTTTCGAGCGAGCCGAGCATGTAGCGGTTGGTCTTGTAGCGCACGCCGTTGGTCCAAGTGAAGTGCTTGCCCTTCATGCCCACATAGGCATTGGTGCCGAGCAGGCTGGCTGCCAGCGATGCTTCAAAACGCTTGGGCTTCTTGTAGGTAATGTCGAGGGCAGACGACATCTTGTCGCCGTATTTGGCTTCGTAGCCGCCCGTTGAGAATCCAACCGACTCCACCATGTCGCCGTTGATGATGGAAAGTCCTTCCTGCTGGCCACTTCTTACCAAAAAAGGCCGGTAGACTTCCACATTATTAATATACACCAGGTTCTCGTCGAAAGCACCTCCACGCACGTTATACTGCGAGGAGAGTTCGCTGTGGGTGCTCACACCGGCCTGCGACTGTATCATGTCTTCCACGGCATTGCCTGTGGTCGAAGGCGCCCCCTTGGTTTTCTTCACGTCGAGTTGCTGCGTGCCCGTGGTCTGCCGCTTGCGTTCGGTCACCACCACTTCGCCCAGCTGGTTGTCGCTGTGCAGGGTTATCTGCAGTGTCTGCTTGCCTTTGGGATGGCGCAGCACGCGTGTCTTCGACTTGTAGCCCACCATGGAGAACTTCACCGCCACACTGTCGCGCGAGGCAAGCGTGATGTGGAATTCACCCTTGAGGTTGGTCATGACCATCTTGCCCTGACTTGTCACGGAAGCCAGTTCTATGGGACTCATGTCCTCGTCGCACACCTTTCCCTGGAGCACGAAGCTCTGGGCCGTGGCCTTCTGCGTGGCGAGCACAAGCAAGGCGATGGTGAGAAAATGTATAAAGTTCGTTTTCATGTCGTTGCATTTAACGCTATTGCCTATATAATTATTGTGTAGAAAGGGACATAAATAAAAAATATAGAAAAAAGTTGCGGTTTGTTTTGTGAATTAAAAAATAATGTTGTACCTTTGCACCGCATTTGAAAAAGACATGCCAAGTCATGTGCTTATTATGCGGCAATAGCTCAGTTGGTAGAGCACAACCTTGCCAAGGTTGGGGTCGCGAGTTCGAGTCTCGTTTGCCGCTCAATCTTTATAACAGAACGAACATTTGAGTGTTTCTCACTGGAGTTATAAGGAGATGCATTTTTAGTTGGAGAGGTGGCGGAATTGGTAGACGCGCTACTTTGAGGGGGTAGTGAAAATTGCTTCGTGGGAGTTCGAGTCTCCTCCTCTTCACTATAGAATGCGGCAATAGCTCAGTTGGTAGAGCACAACCTTGCCAAGGTTGGGGTCGCGAGTTCGAGTCTCGTTTGCCGCTCTTTTTTATTATTTTTCTTTGAGAAACATAAAGACAAGATGAACTTATATTTAAGATATTTCAATAATGAAACTTTAGTTCACACTGTTGAGGAAGCTCTTGATTTCTTGCGTAGCATCAGCGAAATAATAGTTACGCCGGAAATGGAGGATGAAATAAGAGACTATGTGGATAGCGATGTGTTCTATCCCAAACGCTACAAGGTGCGTCCCCGCGTGTACTTCATCATCATCAAGACCGAGGCCAAGACAATGCTCGATTTCAAGCAGAAGAAGGCTTTGCGCTCAAACCTCAATGCCGAGACACCTCAGGATAAGCGTGATATGGTGTCGCCCATGGTCGCCCGTCTCAACGAGGAGAAGCCCGGATGGTATGAAGGCTCGCTTGAGTTCAAGCGTGTGGTTATGATTCCAGCCACAGGCAAGTTTGAATATCGCGACACATTGTTCGTGGCGCAGTGCAAGGCTGTGTCGGGTATGGAGTGCTACGAGCGTATTGTCGACCATCTGCGCGATATTGTGGACAGCCGTAGCCAGTTCCCCTCAGCCAAGGGCAAGAATTTCCGTTTCAAGTATTTGGGTTATTGGAAATAAGTTTAACAAACTCTTTAATTACTTTCTCCTATGAACAAGGCAATGTTGATTGGATATGTAGGCAGAGATCCAGAGGTTAAGTATTACGATGCCGACCAGTGTATGGCACAGGTTTCGATCGCCACTACAGAGAGGGCTTACGTATTGCCTAACGGCACCCTGGTTCCCGAACGCACCGATTGGCATAATCTTGTGTTTTGGGAACAGCTGGCCAAGGCGGTGGAACGCTATGTGCACAAGGGTGACAAAATATATGTGGAAGGTCGCATCCGCTATCGTGCCTACGACGACAAAAAGGGCATGCGACGCTATGTGACGGAAATCTATGTGGACAACATGGAGTTGCTGTCGTCAAGATCATCCCAGACTTCTTCGGCAACACCGGCTCAGCAACCTGCCGAGAAACCAAGGCAGGCCACTGCTGAAGATGTAAATAAACTACCATTCTGACGTGGACTTATCGTATATCATATCAACTTTTTCTGAGGTGCATCTTTTGCCCCTCACTTGGAATATAGTTATAGCAGCCGTATTGGCTGCTTTGTTGCTTTTGGCATCAGCCTTTGCCAGTGGCTCGGAAATAGCTTTCTTTAGCCTTTCACCGACCGACCTCAGCGCACTCGACCCAGAACGAAACGGACGAGACAACAATATACAGCAACTTAGAGAGGACAGTGAACGCACACTTGCTACAATACTGATTACCAACAACTTTGTCAACGTGATGATAATCATGGTCTGCAATTACATGTTTGGCAATCTTATCGATTTTGGCAGTGCTGTTGTGCTCCAGTTTCTTTGCATAACCGTGCTGCTCACTTTCCTGCTCCTGCTCTTCGGAGAGATTATGCCCAAAGTCTACAGCAGGCAGAATCCGTTGAAATTCTGCCGTTTGGTAGTGCCCGGCATCCTTTTCTGCCGCAAGCTTTTCTGGCCCATCGAGACAATTCTCATCAAGAGTGGCATCGTGGCAGAGAAGTTCATCAAGAAGGAAAACCATGTGCTCAGTGTTGACGACTTGGAACAAGCACTGGAGTTGACCGACAAGGACGACATCAAGGACGAACAGACCATGCTTAAAGGCATTATCCGTTTTGGTGACGAGACTGCCAAGGAGATAATGACCAGCAGGCAAGATATCGTAGACATAGACATACGCAGTTCGTTTTCGGAAGTTATCAAGTCTATTATTGAGAACAATTACAGTCGTATCCCTGTGTATCAAGACAATACCGACAACATCCGTGGTGTGCTCTACATCAAGGACTTGCTCCCTCATTTGGGCAAATCTGACTCTTTCCGTTGGCAGAGCTTGATTCGTCCGCCATACTTCGTGCCGGAAACGAAAAAGATAGATGACTTGCTGCGCGACTTCCAGGAGAACAAGGTGCATATAGCCATTGTGGTTGACGAGTTTGGCGGTACGAGTGGTCTGGTCACGCTTGAAGACATTCTGGAGGAAATAGTGGGAGAAATAAACGACGAGTATGATGAGGACGAGGCTACTTATACCAAGCAGAGCTACAACACCTATATTTTCGAAGGCAAGACTTTGCTGAGTGATTTCTGCCGTATCCTCAATATCGACGACGATACTTTCGATGAAGTCGAGGGCGATGCTGACACTCTTGCAGGTCTGTTGCTCGAGATAAAGGGAGACTTTCCGAGTGTTCACGAGCGCATCACCTACAAGAATTTCGACTTTGAAATCTATGCAGTCGAGGAGCGTCGTATTAGTAGGGTGAAGGTGGTAGTCAATCCTGTGACGCCTTCTTCCAATGATTCTGTTAGTTACCAGTAGTTATGCCGCTGCTTATTATTGAGAGTCTGTCGACCGATGTAAGGTTGGGATTGTGGGCTATAGAGGAAAGTGAAGACGATATTCTCCGTGATTATCCTTCGCTGACTACGATTGTTGACAAAGGCATGCGGTCGCAAGCACGCAGGTTGGAACGTTTGGCGGTAGCTGCATTGGTAAGTGAAATGACTGGCATAGCTTGTCCGCAAATACGCCATAGGGAAAATGGGGCGCCCGTTATTGAAGGGTTCCACATAAGCATTAGCCACACCAAAGGTTATGCTGCCGTTATCTTGTCGGAGTCAAGAGAGGTGGCTGTGGACATAGAATATTGGTCGGATAGGGTGGAGCGCATTGCTGCGAAGTTCATTCGTGATGATGAACTGTGGAAAAGTATAGAACATTTATTATTGACTTGGTGTGCCAAGGAAACGATGTTTAAGTTGCTCAACAACGAGAACCTTCAGTTTTTTGATATGCGTGCAGTTCCTTATGTCATGAATTCATCGGGGGTGTTGTGGATGGAAGACTTGAAAACCGGGCAACTTGTTGACATTGATTATCGCACGACAGTCGATTTTGTGCTGACTTACGCTTATCTATGATTTCTTCTTTTTGTTGTCCTTCTTGAGCTTTTTCAGTCGCCTTTGTGCCTCAGGATTCTCTGGATAGAGCGTGAGCGCCTTTTCATAGTTGGCGATGGCAGCTTCAGTCATGTGTTCTTTTTCACACTCCTTGCCCAACACCAGATATTCTACGGATAGTTTTTTCAGATATTGCCCCTTCTCTTCAAGCTGTTGTTCCAACAGCCTTTTCTCTTCCCTCAAGGTGTTTATTTGGTTCAGCTTTAGTCTTATCAGTCGTTTGGCCTCAGGCTTTTCTATGTCATATCGACTGTGTATGGCCAGGAAGAAATTGTTTATGAAATCGTCAAAGCGTCCCTCGTCGAAAGCCCTGGCTGCCTGTTGATATTCAATGTCGGCTTTCGACTCGCTCAGTGCACGGTTGATGAGGGTTGAATCATTGTAGCTCCGGGCAAAGTTGGTCACTTCTGATTTCACAAACACGTCGCTTCGGCGGATGGGTTCAGCCAGGCTGATGCCCTCCAGACTGGTGCAGCGGCTCAACGCTACATAGGTTTGTCCGCTGGCAAACACGCCGCTTGAGAAATCAATCTTCACACTTTTAAACGTGAGTCCTTGACTCTTGTGCACGGTGATGGCCCAAGCCAGTTTCAATGGAAACTGGATGTAGGTGCCCAATTCCTCCTCGTCAATCTTTTGCTCTTTTTCGTTGTATGTATATTTGACGTTGCTCCAGGCTTCTCGCTCTACGTCGTACTCATCACCTTCCTCGGTGTTGACAGTGAGAATACCGTCTTCCTCAGATATGCCTGTGATGACTCCCAAAGTGCCGTTCACCCACCTTTTCTCCATGTCGTTCTTGATGAAGAGTACTTGAGCGCCCACTTTCAGTTCAAGTTCCATGGGCACGGGCAAACTGCTGTCGGGGAATTCGCCTTTGATTTGTCCATAGAAAATAGACGGTGAGCCCGGCAGTTCGTTTAACTTCTGCTTGTTGATATAGTCTACGGTGTCACGTTTGGTCGACAGTGTGATGGCAAGGCGTGTGTTGTCTGTCTTGAGTTTTGCGCCCACCTGTCGGTTGAGCACGTTGAGTTCACTTGAGCTTACCTGGTTTGTTCGGATATGGTTGAGAATATTGACAAATTCCCTATCTGTTTGGCGGTAAACTTTGGTCAGTTCTATGCTAACCAATTTCATCTCCCGGAACACGTGTGCATCGAAGAAATAGCATGACGGATAGAACTGGCGAAGCAGTTGGCGGTCTTCTTCCTTGACCACAGGTTCCAACTGGAAAATGTCGCCTACGAGCAACATCTGCTTTCCGCCGAAAGGTTCACGCATGTTGCGGGAATACACGCGGAGCACCTTGTCGATGAAGTCGATAATGTCTGCGCGAACCATACTTATTTCATCGATGATGATGAGCTCCACCTCTTTGATTATGCGGCATTTCTCCTTGTTGTATTTCAGCGTATCGCGTATTTTCTTGGGTGTATAGCGTGTGTCGTTGGGAAGTAGCGGATAGAAAGGTACTTTGAAAAAACTGTGTATGGTGCTGCCGTTCACATTGATGGCGGCAATGCCGGTAGGAGCAAGCACTATGGCTTTTTTCTTGGTGTGCTTGAAGATATAGCGTAAAAAAGTAGATTTACCCGTACCCGCCTTTCCTGTCAGGAAAAGCGAGCGGTGGGTAAATCTTATCATTTGAATTGCATTTTGCAATTCCTTGTTCTCAAGGTCTATTTGTTCTTCCAAATTGTCTTTTCTGATCTATTAGAAGTCGTCCAATGTCATTTTCTGTTCCGTTGGCTTCTTGGGTTCTTGCTTGTCGCCTTCGGCAGCAGCCTTGTTGTGGTCGTTGTGTTTGGCAGCTTCATGTCCCTCATGGTCTTCTATAGGATTGCCGTTCTCGTCGAGGAACTCTTCGTCGTCCATGATTCCTGTGCTGTCAGCCACTTCCACTTTCTTCGGTGTCGCATAATAGGTACAGGTGTACATGCTCTGCCGGATGTCGTCATCCTTGGGCTTGCCGAATTTGCCTCTGTATTTCTTGAAGGCTGGATCGGCCAGTACAGACTGCCAGAAGTATCCGCAGATTGGCAGTGCCGTGCGGCTTCCCTGTCCGAGGGCTCCTGTGCGGAAGTGGATGCAGCGATATTCTCCGCCGACCCAAGCGCCCACTACGAGGTTTGGGCTCACGCCCATGAACCATGCGTCGGAGTGGTTGTTGGATGTTCCGGTCTTTCCTCCGAAGTCTGTATCTGTATAAGGAGACACATACCCCCAAAGCGACTGTGATGTACCACCAGGCTCTCTCATTCCGCCCATAAGCATTTGCTGCATGAGGAACGCGCTCTTGTAGGGGATAACTTGCTGTACTTCGCTGGGCGCCGAGTATACCTCGTTGCCATCCTTGTCAAGAATCTTTGTTACCAGGACAGGCTCGTGATGTTTGCCGTCGTTGGCCACTGTACAGTAAGCATTCGTTAGTTCAAGCAGGTTGACGTCACTGGAGCCGAGTGCCAGAGATGGTGTTTCGTCGAGCGGACTCTTGATGCCCATTTCCTGTGCCGTCTTGATGATATTCTTGATGCCCATTTCCTGTCCCAAGCGAACAGCTATAGAGTTTATACTCTTGGCGAATGCACCCTTCAGGGGGACACTGTCTCCTGAGAATGAACCGTTGGCGTTGGAAGGAGTCCACGTGACTGTTTCTTTCTTGAACTTGTCATACACCTGCATGGAAATGTATTCGTCGCGTCTTTTATCGCATGGCGTAAGTCCCTGGTTCATGGCTTCCGTGTAGACAAAGAGCTTGAATGTGGAACCGGGTTGGCGTTCTGCCGTTACCTTGTCATATTTCCATGTCTTGAAGTCGAGGTCGCCTACCCATGCCTTCACCTGACCTGTCTGGGGTTCCATAGCAACAAATGCGCAGTGCATGAACCTCACCATATACTTCAGTGAGTCAATGGTACTCATCTCTTGTTTGATAGTGCCCTTGGCATAGTCGAACAGTTTCACCTCGTGTGGCTTGTTCAGATAATATTGCACGGAATCAGGGTTGCCTCCATACTTCTGCAGCAAGTACTTGTAGACGGGGAGCTTCTGCACTTTGTCCTCTATAAAGCCTGGTATCACGTTTCCTTTCTCGTCAACCCATGGGTCTTTGCTTCCCCAGTGGTTCTTGAAGTTTTGCTGCACCTGCTTCATTTGTTTCATGGCAGCAGCTTCCGCATACTTCTGCATGCGTGTATCGAGAGTCGTATAGATTTTCAGTCCCGAACTGTAGAGGTCGTAACCATTCTCCTTGCACCAGTCTTTCAGATAGTTGGCAACTGCCTGGCGGAAGTAAAGCGCTTGGCCGTCATAGTTGTCTTCTATACTGAAGTTGAGCTTAATGGGGCGCTGACTCAGCTCGCTATATTTGTCGCGTGACAGGTCTTGGTGTGTCACCATGTTCATAAGCACCGTGTTGCGACGCTTCAAACTGTTTTCAGGATGTGATATTGGATTGTAGTAGGTAGTGGCCTTGAGCATACCTACCAATATGGCAGCCTGATCTGTAGTCATCTTGTCGGGTGTGGTGTCGAAGTAGGTCTTGCACGCCGTCTTGATGCCGAAGGCATTGGAACCGAAATCTACAGTGTTGGCATACATGGTGATAATGTCCTTTTTGTCGTACACCATTTCGAGCTTGGTGGCAATAATCCACTCCTTGCTCTTTACGATGAGCATGCGAATGCCGGGAATGTAGCCCAACAAGCCGGTAGAATATTGGGTACGCACGCGGAACATGTTCTTGGCCAACTGCTGTGTGATGGTCGATGCACCGCGCGCATCGTGGTGGACTACCATGTCTTTGGCAGCGGCAAAAAGTCCGAAAAAGTCAATGCCATGGTGGTGATAGAATCGCTCGTCTTCTGTGTCGATGAGCGCTTTCCAAAAGTCCGGATTCACCTCATTGTATTTCACAGGTGTGCGGTTCTCGTTGAAATACTTTCCGATCAACTGTCCGTCGGCACTGTAGATTTCTGAAGCTTGGTGAGTCTCAGGATTCATAATGCGGTGGAAGCCGGGACTCTTGCCGAAAAGCCAGAGGAAGTTGATGTCTACCGCTCCAAGATAGAGAAAGAATATGACGATGAAGGAGACAATGCCCACTCCTGTTTTCGTGTACCATGGACGTCCTGCATACAATCCTTTGTACCAAGGCCAGAAGGAACGAATCTTGTTCCACAGCCACAAGATAAATGATTTGATTTTTGATATCATAATGATTGTTGTTGTTTCATGATGGGATTAATACCTTATATCGGCTCTGCAAAAATACAAAGAAACCATAGAATCAAGTATTACTTTCAATATAATTTATGATTTCTTCAATGTTTTCGGGCTGAAACCATTTGATTTCCGCATCCTTTTTGAACCATGTCAACTGCTTTCTGCAGTATCGGCGTGTGTTGCCTTGAATTTTTGTGATTGCTTCTTCGAGTGTTGTCTTGCCGTCGAAGTATTCAAACATTTCCTTGTAACCCACCGTGTTGAGGGCATTCGTTTCGCGTTTGTCGAGTACGCTGCGAGCCTCTTCCACGAGTCCGTCCTTGACCATTTGCTCTACTCTTCGGTTAATTCGGTCATAGAGTTCGCTGCGTTCTCGTGTAAGCCCAATTTTCAGTATCTTGAACGGTCGCTGTTTTTTCTCGTTCTTTCTAAACGATGTGTATGTCTTGCCTGTCATCACGCAAATCTCCAATGCATGTACTACGCGTTTGGGATTGTTGCGGTCCACGATATTGTAGTATTCCGGGTCGAGCCGCTGCAAATCTTCGAGAAGAGGTTTCAGTCCTTCCTTCTCATATCTGGCTTTCATCATGGAACGCGTGTGGTCGTCAATGGTTGGAATGTCGTCTATGCCGTTGCACACAGCGTCGATATACATCATACTTCCACCTGTGAGCAATGCCATATTGTATCCTTGCTCAAACTGCTTGTCAATCAGCTTGATAACATCTTCCTCAAACAGGGAAGCACTGTAATAATCACCTATGTGGTGTGTACCTACCAGATAGTGTTTCACCCGTTGTTGTTGTTCCTGGGTTGGAGCGGCGGTTCCAATGGGCAGTTCTTTGTAGATCTGCCTGGAGTCGGCATTGATGATGGGCTGCTGGAAGTGCTCCGCCAAGCGAAGACACGTCTCTGTTTTTCCTACTCCTGTCGGACCAAGAACAACAACAAGGGTTTTCATTATCGTATGATGCCTCTTTTGGAAGATTCAACAAAGTCTACGATATATTTGACTTCCTTTGAATCCGGGAATTTCTCTTTTAGTTCTTCTATACCTTCTGCCATAACGCCCTTGCTGTAGAGTGTACGGTAGGCATCATGAATGGTTTCAATCAGTTCGTTTGAGAAACCTCGACGGCGCAATCCTACAAGATTAAGTCCACAGTAGTGAGTAGGGAATTTTCCGGCAATGATATAGGGCGGAATGTCTTGGCTGAAACGGCTTCCACCTTGAATCATCACATATCCGCCAATGTGGCAGAACTGGTGTACAAGTACACAGGCACTTAGAATGGCATTATCGTCAATGGTCACTTCTCCGGCTATCTTGGTCGAGTTGCCGATGATAAGTCCGTTTCCCAGCACACAGTCGTGTGCCACATGCATATTCTCCATGAGCAGGTTGTTACTGCCCACGATGGTAGTGCCTTTTGACGCTGTGCCGCGTGATATGGTTACATTTTCGCGTATACTGTTGTTGTCGCCTATCTGGCAAAGCGTTTCTTCACCTCTATATTTCAAGTCCTGTGGTTTGGTGGCAATGCTTGCTCCAGGGAATATTTCGTTGTTGTTGCCCATACGTGTGCCTGCATGCAGCGTGACGCTGTTTTGCATCACGTTGTTGTCACCGATGACCACATTCTTGTCTACGTAGCAGAATGGGCCTATAATATTGTTGTCGCCTATTTTTGCCTTGGGGTGAACATAGGCTAAAGGACTGATTTGATTCATGTTCGTGTATTACTTGTTTTTTACGATTTGTGCTGTGAATGTGGCTTCTGACACTACGGAGTCGCCTACAAACACATATCCCTTCATTGACGAGATGCCGTGGCGTACAGGTGCTAGCAACTCTACCTTAAAGAGGAGTGTGTCTCCGGGCACCACTTTCTTTCTGAATTTCACGTCGTCTATTTTCATGAAGTAGGTCGACCAGCGTTCCGGCTCCTCCAATGTGTTGAGCACCAACAGGCCTCCACATTGTGCCATGGCTTCAATTTGGAGTACGCCCGGCATCACGGGTTCCTGTGGGAAGTGTCCCTGGAAGAAGGGCTCGTTGGAGGTCACGTTCTTGACGCCTACAATGCTGTTGGATCCCAAGGCTATCACCTTGTCTACCAACTGCATGGGATATCTGTGTGGAAGCAGTTCTCTAATGCGGTTGTTGTCCATGATTGCCACATCGTTCGGGTCGTACTTGGGCGCTTGAATCTCGTGCTTTCTGATTTCCTTTCTCATCTGCCGTGCAAACTTGTTGTTCACGGTATGACCAGGTCGTGTGGCAATGATTCTTCCCTTGATTGGACGGCCGATTAGTGCCATGTCGCCGATGATGTCGAGCAACTTGTGGCGCGTACATTCATTCTCCCATACAATGGGTTTGTGCTGGATATAACCCAGTTTAGTGGCATCCATATTCGGCACTTTCAGGAAGTCTGCCAGATTGTCGAGCTGTTCCTGTGTGATCTGCTTCTCATAGATGACGATGGCGTTATCCAGGTCGCCACCTTTTATAAGGTTGGCTTTGAGCAGTGGCATCACGTCTCTCACGAACACGAATGTGCGTGCCGGAGCTATTTCCTTCGGGAAATCGGCTATGTTGTCCCATGTGGCAAACTGGCTGTTGATGAACTTCGATTCAAAGGAACACATGGCTGTTACGCTGAATTCTTCATCGGGCAAGATGGTGATGCAAGAGCCGCTCTGCTCGTCCTTGATTTCTATCTTGTGCTTGATGATATAGTAGTTCTTGGGGGCGTTCTGCTCCACGGTGCCAACTTCCTCTATTTTATCCACATACATGATGGCGCTACCATCGAGGATAGGAAATTCAGGTCCGTTGACCTGTATCAGACAGTTGTCCACACCCAATGCGTAGAGGGCAGCCATGCCGTGCTCTATGGTCGAAACGCGAATGTCGCCTTTGCCCAGCACGGTACCGCGCTGTGTGTCCACCACGTTTTCTGCTATAGCCTCAATGATGGGCTGTCCTTCGAGGTCGATGCGCTGTATCTTCAGACCTGAGTTCTCGGGAGCTGGATTAAAAGTCACGGTCAGGCTCAGTCCTGTGTGCAGTCCCTTGCCGAAAAGTGAGAAACTGCCTTTGAGTGTTCTTTGCTTTGATGCTTCCATTATATTAGAATGTCTTGTTTATTGCTTGTTGATCTTTTTGAGTTCCTCAACTTCCTTTTTCAGTTCGTTGAGTTCTTTGTACATGTCGGGCAGCCGGCGGAAGATGGCCTGTGACTTGAAGTAGGGGAGTTGTTCCATAGGCGGTGTGCCGATGAGTGCCTGGTTGTCCTTGAGACTTCCCGGCACTCCAGACTGGGCACCGAGGAACACCTTATTGCCGATGGTTATGTGTCCGGCTATGCCAACCTGTCCTCCGAACATGCACCATTGTCCCACCTTGGTGCTGCCTGCCACGCCTACTTGTGCTGACATGACGGTGTTTTCGCCGATGTCCGTGTTGTGGGCTATCTGCACCAGATTGTCCAGTTTCACTCCTTTGCGCACATAAGTGCTACCCATGGTGGAGCGGTCTATACATGTGTTGGCACCAATTTCCACGTCGTCTTCAATGGTGACGATGCCTATTTGAGGAATCTTGTCGTAACCTTCGGCGGCGGGAGCGAAACCGAAACCGTCTGCGCCAACCACGCTGCCTGCATGGAGTGTCACGCGATTGCCTATCTTGCAGTCGTGATACACTGTCACTTTGGGATAAACAAGGCAGTTGTCACCCATCTTCACGTTGTCGCAGATGGTGGCGTGCGGATAGATTTGGCAACCATCGCCCACCACGGCATTGTCGCCCACATAGGCAAATGCACCGATATAGCAGTCCTTGCCCACTTTAGCCGAGGGCGAGACGAAAGCCAGCGAGTCGATGCCTGTCTTCTTAGGCTTCATTGATTCATAGAGCTGGAGCAACTTTGCCACGCACTCGTATGCGTTCTTCACGCGGATGAGGGTGGTCTTTACGGGGTGTTCCAGTTCCACATTTTCGTCGATGAGCACGATGCTCGACTTAGTGTCGTATATGTAATGGGTGTATTTGGGGTTGGAGAGGAAGGAAATGGCACCCTCCACACCTTCTTCTATTTTGGCGAAGGTGTGTACGGTAGCGTTTTCGTTGCCTTCTACATGTCCTTGTACAAATTCGGATATTTGTTTCGCGGTAAATTCCATGTCCTTATGTTGATGATATATTATTTTTGCAAATGTAGTAATTTTTCTCCACATACATATAAATTTACCGAAATATTTACCTAAAAATAGCTTGTCCTCAATGTACCAGTCCTTTTTAACGCAAGAGAAGGGACTCCATGAGAGCCCCTTCTCGGTTAGTTAGTTAGTTTTTGATATGTCTACAGTTTTGCAAGTTCCGCTGCCATTTCTTCCTGCAGGGCCTTGGCCTTTTGGGCGGCTGCTTCGGCAAAGTCTTCACCGTTGCTGGCGTAGATGATGCCTCGTGAAGAGTTGACCAGCAGTCCGCAGTCCTTGGTGATGCCATATTTGCACACTTCCTGCAGGCTGCCACCTTGTGCGCCCACTCCTGGCACGAGAAGGAAGTGGTTGGGGGCTACCTTTCGGATGTCCTTGAACATCTCTCCTTGTGTGGCACCCACCACATACATCATGTTCTCGTCGTTGCCCCATTCCTGCGATTTCCGAAGCACTTTTTCGAAGAGTCTTTCACCGTTCTTGTCTTCTGTCAGCTGAAAATCGTGGCTGCCCTTGTTGCTGGTCAGTGCGAGCAGGATGACCCATTTATTTTTGTAGGTGAGGAATGGAGTCACCGAGTCTTCGCCCATATAGGGTGCCACGGTGAGTGCGTCGATGTCGTATTCCTCGAAGAAAGTACGGGCATACATGGCACTCGTGTTTCCTATGTCGCCTCGCTTGGCGTCGGCAATGACGAAGTGGTCAGGATGGTTCTCGTTGAGATACTTGATGGTTTTTTCGAAGGCTATCATGCCCTTGATGCCAAACGCTTCGTAGAAGGCGAGGTTGGGCTTGTAGGCCACGCAGTAGGGGGCAGTGGCGTCGATGATTGCCTTGTTGAACTCGAAGATGGGTTCTTCTTTGCTGAGCAGGTGTGCCGGCATTTTCTTGGTGTCGGTATCCAGTCCCACGCAGAGGAAACTCTTCTTGGCGAATATCTGTTCTGTGAGTTGTTTTCTGTTCATATCATGAGGATTTAGAGTTCTGTTTCTTTCATTCTCTCTGCATTCTCAGCCACGGTAAGTGCGTCTATCATGTCCTGAATGTTTCCCGAGAGGAAGCCGGACAGGTCGTGTGTGGTGTAGCCGATGCGGTGGTCGGTCACGCGTCCCTGCGGGAAGTTGTAGGTGCGAATTTTTGCACTGCGGTCACCGGTCGACACCAGACTCTTGCGTCGGCTGGCAATGTCGTCCATGTATTTCTGGTGCTCTCGGTCGTAGATGAATGTTCTCAGTCGGGAAAGGGCACGCTCCTTGTTCTTCGGCTGGTCGCGGGTTTCCGTACATTCGATGAGTATCTCTTCCGTTTCGCCCGTATTGGGGTTTTTCCAGGGGTAGCGCAGTCTTACGCCCGATTCCACCTTGTTCACGTTCTGGCCGCCGGCGCCCGAGCTTCTGAATGTGTCCCACTTGATGTCGCCCTCGTTGATGTTCACCTCAAACTTGTCGGCTTCCGGCAGCACTGCCACTGTGGCTGCCGACGTGTGCATGCGGCCCTGGGTCTCGGTGGCAGGCACTCTTTGCACCCGGTGCACACCTGACTCGTACTTCAGTGTTCCGTACACGCTGTCACCGCTCACGGCAAAGTCAATTTCCTTGTAACCTCCCACGGCACCTTCGCTCACGCTTGTCACGCTGACATTCCATCCACGCGACTCGCAGTATTTCTTATACATGTTGAACAGGTCACCGGCAAAGAGGGCAGCCTCATCACCACCTGCTCCGGCACGTATTTCCATTTGCACGTTCTTGGCGTCTTCCGGGTCTTTGGGCACGAGTGCCATCTTGATTTCTTCCTCAATCTTGGGCTGCATTTCCTCGTTGGCCGCGAGTTCTTCGCGTGCCATGTCCTTGAGGTCGGCGTCACTCTCGTTGGCGAGGATGTCCTTGGCCTCCTTGATGGAATTGAGGCAGTTGATGTAGCGTTTGCGCGCATCCATGATGTCGCCCAAATCCTTGTATTCCTTTGTCAGTTTCACATATCTCGACTGGTCGGCTATGACAGCCGGGTCGGTGATCAGTGTCGATACTTCCTCGTAGCGGCTTTCCAACCCTTCGAGTTTCTGCAGTATGCTGTTGTTGTCTGGCATGTATGATAATTAATAATTAAATTCTCCGAATTCCGATTTGATGGTCAGCGAGCGTTTGCCTTCCTCGATGTGGCCCACCACCTGTGCGTCAATGTTGAAGCTCTTGCTGATGGCGATGACCTTTTCTGCCACTTCGGGGCGCACATAGATTTCCATGCGGTGTCCCATGTTGAACACCTGATACATTTCCTTCCAGTCTGTGCCGCTTTCTTCCTTGATGAGATGGAAGAGTGGTGGCACCGGGAACATGTTGTCCTTGATGACGCGGCAGTTGTCGTTCACGAAGTGGAGCACTTTGGTCTGTGCGCCACCCGTGCAGTGCACCATGCCGTGGATTTCAGGACGCAGTTCGTCGAGAAGTTTCTTGATGACGGGAGCATAGGTGCGGGTAGGCGAGAGTACGAGCTGTCCGGCATTGACGGGCGATCCATCCACGCTGTCGTCGAGGTGCTTGTTGCCGCTGTAGACAAGCTCTTCGGGCACTGCCTTGTCGTAGCTCTCGGGATATTTCTCGGCCAGGTACTTGGCGAAAACGTCGTGGCGGGCACTGGTCAGACCATTGCTTCCCATACCTCCGTTATAGCGGTTCTCATAGGTGGCCTGTCCGAAGGAGGCGAGACCCACGATGACGTCTCCAGGACGTATGTTGGCGTTGTTGATCACGTCGCTACGTTTCATGCGGCAGGTCACCGTGGAGTCTACGATGATGGTGCGCACCAGGTCGCCCACGTCGGCAGTCTCGCCACCGGTGGGATAGATGCCTATGCCCATCTTACGCATTTCAGCGAGCAGTTCGTCGGTGCCGTTGATGATGGCGGAGATAACCTCGCCCGGAACGAGCATCTTGTTACGTCCGATGGTGCTCGACACGAGAATGTTGTCCACGGCTCCCACGCAGAGCAAGTCGTCGGTGTTCATCACGATGGCATCCTGTGCGATTCCTTTCCATACGCTCAGGTCGCCCGTTTCTTTCCAGTACATGTAGGCGAGTGACGACTTGGTGCCGGCACCGTCGGCATGCATGATGTTGCAGTATTCCGGGTCGCCGCCGAGAATGTCGGGGATGATTTTGCAGAAGGCCTGCGGGAAGATACCCTTGTCGATGTTCTTGATGGCGTTGTGCACATCTTCCTTGGCGGCACTCACGCCGCGCATCATATAGCGATTGCTCTTGTCCATATTGTTTTGCTGATATTGTTTTGTTTCTGTTGTGATAAGTGATGGTGTGTTTCTTTAATCTTTCCCGTGCCAGAACTCCCAGCTTGCGAACGCTTGTAGGAGTAGCATCTCGAGTCCGTTTTTCACGGTTGCCCCGTGCTCTTCTCCCTTGCTCATGAAGAGAGTCTTGTCGGGATTGTAGATGAGGTCGTAGAGCAGTGTGTGGCTGTCCATGGCTTCATAGGGCAGTTGTGGACATTCGTCTACGTTCGGGTACATGCCCGATGGTGTGCAGTTCACGATGACGTTGTATTCCTGTATCACATCGGGTGTTATCTTGTTATACTGTATGGTGCCCGGTCTTTCGAATCGGCTCACAAAGACGGTTTCCAGTCCGAGCGACTTGAGTCCGTAGTTGATGGCTTTCGAGGCACCTCCTGTTCCGAGGATAAGCGCTTTCTTGTGCCAGCGTTCGAGCAGTGGCTCTATGCTTTTGGTAAATCCGATGACGTCGCTGTTGTAGCCCTTGAGCGTGGTCTCGTTGCCGTTGTGTGTCACCTTGATCACGTTCACCGCGCCGATGGCTCTTGCTTCCGGACTGATCTGGTCGAGATAGCTGATCACTTTTTCCTTGTAGGGAATGGTCACGTTGAGTCCCTTGAGCTCCGGGTTGGAGTCAATCACTTCGGGAAGGTTCTCTATGGAGGGAATCTCGAAGTTTTCGTATGTGGCGTCGATGTCCTCGTTCTGGAACTTCTCGTTGAAGTAGGAGCGTGAGAACGAATGGATCAGCGGGTAGCCTATCAGTCCGTATTTGTCCATAATGCTTTGGTGTTATAGTTTCTGTTTACTTGGTTGCGTAATACATGGTGCAGATACCGAAGGTGAGTCGCCTGAATCCTGTTTCCCTGAATCCTGCCTTGCTGAATATCTCCATCATGCGTTCTCCCTGCGGGAAAGCCTCGATGGTGTTGATCAGGTAGGTGTAGGCACTCTGGTCTTTTGATATCATGCGCCCGTAGAGGGGTAGGAAGGTGTGTGAGTAGATGCTGAAGAGCTGCTTCATGGGGAAGCTCACGGGCTGGCTCAGTTCCACTATGCTCAGATGGCCTCCGGGCTTGAGCACACGGTACATTGCGCCCAGTCCCTTGTCAAGGTCGGAGAAATTGCGTATGCCGAAGGCGGCTGTGATGGCGTCGAAGCTGTTGTCTTCAAAGCTCATCTTCAGACAGTCTTCTTTCTGGAAACTGATGGTTCCGTCGAGTCCTGCGTCTTTCACTTTCCGTCGTCCTATCTGCATCATGCCTTCCGATATGTCCACTCCCACGAGTCTTTGCGGCTGGAGCATGCGTGCGGCGAGCAAGGCGAAGTCGCCCGTTCCGGTGGCTATGTCGAGTATGGTCTGCGGCTTGAACTGCTGCAGATGCCTGATGGCCTTCTTGCGCCATCCCCTGTCTATGTTCCACGACAACCGGTGGTTGAGCTTGTCATACGTGGGGGCGATGTTGTCGAACATCTGTTCCACGAGTTGGCCTTTGTCGCCGTCTTTGCCGTAGGGCTTTATCTTCTCTTGTTCGTACATTTAATAATGCGAAAAAGTTGGCAGACAGTTCCGCGGTCCCTTTTTGGGGGTGCCTTGCGGCAGCTGTCTTCCAACTCTTGTTTGTCCGTCTGTTTATTTTCTTGAGGCGAGATATTCGCTCACGTTCTTTTCTATTCTGGCTGCTATGTCGCCCTCTTCGGTAGCCTTGTCGAACTTCTCTCCGGTAATGTGCTCGTAGAGTTCAATGTAGCGTTCGCTCACGCTGTCGGCATACTCGTCGGAGATTTCGGGCATCTTCTGTCCGGGTTCGTTCATGAAGTTGTGCTCTATGAGCCACTGGCGCACGAATTCCTTGGAGAGTTGCTTCTGTGGTTCGCCCTTTTCAAACTTCTCCTCGTAGCCGTCGGCATAGAAGTAGCGGCTGCTGTCGGGAGTATGTATTTCGTCGATGAGATACACCTTTCCGTCGCGTTTGCCGAACTCGTATTTGGTGTCTACGAGTATGAGTCCGTGCTTAGCGGCGATTTCCTGTCCGCGAGCGAAGATCTTGCGTGTGTAGTCTTCCATCACGGCATAGTCTTCTGCGCTCACGATGCCCTGGGCAATGATTTCTTCCTTGGAGATGTTCATGTCGTGTCCTTCGTCAGCCTTGGTTGTTGGCGTGATGATGGGCTCGGGGAAACGCTGGTTCTCCTTCATGCCTTCGGGCAGTTTCACACCGCAGAGTTCGCGGCAACCTTCCTTGTAGGCACGCCATGCGCTACCTGTGAGGATAGAGCGGATAATCATTTCCACTCTGAAGCCTTCGCATTTCAGTCCGACTGTCACCATGGGGTCAGGAGTGGCAAGCTTCCAGTTGGGGCATATGTCTGTGGTCTGGTCGAGGAATTTGGCGGCTATCTGGTTGAGCACCTGCCCCTTGAAGGGGATGCCTTTAGGCAGGATGACGTCGAAAGCCGAGATTCTGTCGGTTGCTACCATGACGAGCAGGTCGTCGTTAATGTCGTAAACATCACGTACTTTACCGTGGTACACACTCTTCTGTCCATCGAAATGGAAATCAGTCTTTGTTAATGCTTTCATTGCTATTCTAAAGTTTTAATGCGTTCTTTTTTCCTCCTCGCGCTGCTTGTCGTAGGCATCGTAGGCCTTGACAATGCGTGTGACGAGCTTGTGCCGCACGATGTCTTCCTTCTGCAGGTCGACTACGGCTATGCCTTCCACGCCGTTGAGGATAGACAGGGCTTCCTTGAGTCCGCTTTTCTGGTCGCGTGGCAGGTCAATCTGCGTCATGTCGCCGGTGATGATCATCTTGGTGTTCCATCCCATGCGGGTGAGAAACATGCGTATCTGTGCCGGTGTGGTGTTCTGCGCCTCGTCGAGTATCACCACGGCGTCGCTGAGTGTTCGGCCGCGCATGAAGGCGAGCGGTGCTATCTGGATGATGTGCTTCTCCATCATGTCCTGCAGTTTCACTGCCGGAATCATGTCTTCCAGCGCATCGTAGAGAGGTTGCAGGTAGGGGTCTATCTTCTCTTTCATGTCGCCCGGCAGGAATCCGAGCTTTTCGCCGGCTTCCACTGCTGGCCGGCTGAGTATGATTTTCTTGGCGGTCTTCTCCTTGAGTGCCTTCACGGCGAGGGCTATGCTCAGATAGGTCTTGCCGGTGCCGGCTGGCCCTACTGCGAATATCATGTCGTCTTTGTCGTAGGCATCGATGAGCTTCTGCTGGTTGGCGCTGCGGCTCTTGATGGGCTTGCCCGATATGTTGTAGACGAGCACGCCCTTGACGGCATCTGCCTTGGTCTTCTTGCCCTTCACGATGTCGAGTATGTCTTCTTCGCTGATGGAGTTGTATTTCAGCACATGCTTGCGCATGGTTTCCATGTTCTCCTCAAACTTGCACATTTCCTCTTCGTCGCCCAGCACGCGTATCACATTGTCGCGTGCCACGATTCTAAGCTTGGGAAAGAGTGACTTGACCATCTGCAGATGGCCGTTGCCCACGCCGTAGAATACCACGGGGTCGATGTCTTCCAGTACGATATGCTTTTCTATCAATTTCCTCTTTTATTAATTTGGCGCAAATTTACAAATAAATCACGAACCCCGCAAATATTTTGCCGCCCGTGTTTGTGTTTTGTGTTCATTTTGTTGTAACTTTGCCGTGCCGTAGGGCTACGTGCCGTTTGCCTTACCTTTTATAATAATGAATCCGTGATGAAAATTAACAAGAATACATATCTCAAGGGCTTCGGTTTCACTGTGCTGGCGCTGGCGCTGGTGCGCTGCATCTTCCCCTCGGTGGCGGGCAGCATAGGGACGCAGGCTGAATCGGCGGTGAAGACTGATTCCGACAGTGTGGCAGTGGCCGACTCGGCTTTGGCCATGCTCGAGGCCGACACGCTGCAGTCGCGCTTTTTCGATGCCAAGGGCGCTTTGGTCAAGCACCGCATCTACAGTGTGCAGAACTTCGGCAAGGCTTTCCCCGACATGAACGACGTGCAGCTTGTGGCTGCCCAAATGCATGGCGTGAAGCCAGTGCAAAACCGGACTGAAGCCGAGCGGCGCAAGCAAGAGCTGGTCTATGTGGGCAGCAATCCTTTCTTCCACATTGACAAACTCAACAACAGCATTCCTTATCTTGTGCCTCGTGCCTCTACGTTGCTGCAGGACATAGGCCGCAATTTCTTCGACAGCCTGACCATTAAGCAGGTGCCTCTTCACAAGATTATCGTCACCAGCGTGCTCCGCACCAAGGACGACGTGGAGCGCTTGCGTGGACGAAACCGCAACGCCACCGAGAACAGCTGCCATCTTTACGGCACCACCTTCGACGTGTGCTACAACCGCTACAAGACGGTGCAGGCTCCCGACGGCCCTGTTCGCCGCCAGGTGCGCAACGACACGCTGAAGTGGATTCTCAGCGAGGTGCTCAACGACATGCGCCGTGAGGGCCGCTGCTACATCAAGTATGAAGTACACCAGGGGTGCTTCCACATCACCGCAAGATAAGCCAAATCTTCTTACGTCATGAAATTTCTTATAGCTATTGATTCCTTCAAGGGTTCGCTTACTTCTGCCGAGGCAGGCGAGTCGGTTTGCCGCGGATTGTTGCGTGTGCACCCCGATGCCGAGGTGCATGCTGTTCCTGTGAGCGACGGCGGCGACGGCATGTTGTCGGCCTTTGTGTCGGCATTGGGTGGCGAGTTGGTCAAGGTGCCTACGCGCGACGCCATGATGCGGCGGGTGGATGCCGAGTATGGCGTGGCTGGCGATACGGCCATAGTAGAGGTGGCGCAGTCGGTGGGCCTGTCGCTGATAGCGGCCGAATGTCGCAATCCGATGGTTGCCACCAGCTATGGTGTGGGCCTGATGATTGCCGATGCGGTGGGTCGCGGCATACGCCGTTTCATCGTTGGCTTGGGCGGTTCTGCCACCACTGATGGCGGCATGGGCATGCTCCGCGCCCTGATTGACCGGCTGGGGCGTCCCGGTTGTCACGACACGTTCGACCAGGTGCGTGAAAGCCACTTTGCCGACTGCAAGTTTCTTCTTGCCAGCGACGTGCGCAATCCGCTGTTGGGCCCCGATGGCGCCGCCCGTGTGTTTGGCCCTCAGAAGGGAGCCACTCCGCAGATGGTGGAACAGTTGGAGCAGAGGTTGCGCAAGTTCAGCGAGATGAGTGCCCGCCATTCGGGCAGAGACTGCAGCGGCATGCCCGGAGCCGGAGCTGCCGGTGGGCTGGGCTACGCCTTCATGCAGTTCCTTGACGGCAGGGTGGTGTCGGGTGCCGACTGGCTGCTCGACCGCCTTCGTTTCGAGGAGTTGCTCTCGTGGGCCGATGTGGTGATTACCGGCGAGGGCCATTCCGACCGCCAGACGCTCATGGGCAAACTGCCGGCGGTGGTGCTTCGGCGCAGTAAGGCGGCAGGCAAGCCCGTGGTGCTGCTCTCGGGAGGAGTGAGCGACACTGCCGAACTCCTTGATGCGGGATTCCGTCGGGTGATAGCTGTGGCCGACCCGAAGGCTACCCTTGAGGAGAACATGAAGAAGGAGAAGGCTGAAAGTAATGTGGAGAAAGGGGCAGGAAGAATCTGCAGGGATGAGGAGTCTGACTAATCCGGCAGGTCCTGTACCTGTAGCTACATTCACACTGCATGCCTTCATGGCATGGCACATCACGCCTTGTGCGTTTCTGTGTTGGGGCCGGTGCATGGCCTGACCGGAAGTCGTGCGATTGCCTGGTGTTGCCTTCTTGCCGCCTTGTATCCTTACTCTTCTCACGCGCACGCGCGCACAGGAAAAGTTTTTCGTTTTTTCGCCACTATCCATCACTTTTCTCGATGTTTTACATCTTTCGGTTGATAGTCAGACGGATGGATAGAGTGATAGATGCGTGATAGATGGATAAAAATCTGTCACATCCATCACCACTTACCCGTTCGGAAGCTTGAAGTGGACAGCCCAAAACGTGTCCCGCAGTTTGGGCAACGGATGCCCACGGCCCGGGCAACGAATGCCCAGCCTGCAGGACCGCGCAGAAATCTGCCACTAACACCTCATAAGTCTACGACTAACACACCCTAAGTCTACGACTAACACCTTCCAAGTATGCCATTATTACCTCCTAACGCCGCCTGTTTACTGACCGTAACCCCAGTGGAAGTGGTTTACACGGCGACAGACTCAAGGCGCAAAACGAAACAAAAGTAAGCTTTTGCTTGCGGAATAGCGTAATAATGCTTAATTTTGCTGCACACAAAACTCAATGAGTCAACATTAACTTAGTCGCCTAATCGTATGATTGAAACCGGTATTTACGAACAAATCATCAACAGCCTGTTCAAAAGCAAGATAGAATCGGCGGATGACAGTGCCTTCTTCATCGAGAACAAGAAAATAGGGAGGGAAGAGGCTGCCACCATCCTGTCAAGGTATCTTTACCAAGTGTTGCAGAAAATATTCGCCTCGTTGCCCGACGACGACACGCTGTCTTCACGTTGCGTGGCGTTCGCCAATTCGGTGATAAGAAAGCTCGGACAGGACTTCAACTTCGACGACTACCAGAACAATCTGATTGATGCACAGGCGTCTATCCTGACGGCCGTCGTGGACAGAAGCAAATGCGACTATCCCGACATTGAGGAGTATGTGAAACAGATTACGCCCATCACCACGCTTTCCCGAAGCACGCTCTTCACCGGACTCGACCAATCGGTCAACATGGCAAGCGAACTGAAGAGGGAGATCCTTTCCTCCGACGAGATATGCTTTGTGGTTTCGTTCATAAGGAAGAGTGGACTGAATCTTATCAAGGAAGAGCTCAGGCGGTTTACCGACCAGGGGAAAAGGCTCCGGGTCATCACCACCACCTATATGAAGGCCACCCAGTATGAGGCCATTGCGGAACTTGCCAGGATGCAGAACACTGAAATACGCATTTCCTACAACGGCGACGAAGACCGCCTGCACGCCAAGGCCTATCTCTTTCTCCGCCACAGTGGGTTCCACACGGCCTACATCGGTTCGTCCAATCTCTCGCGGGCAGCACTGACCAAGGGACTGGAGTGGAACCTGAAAGCCACACAGATGGAACTGCCCTGTATCATCATGACGGTGAAGAACTCCTTCGAAACCTACTGGAACGATTCGTCCTTTGAACCCTTTGTGCTCGGACGCGACGACGAACGGCTCCAGCAAGCCCTTTCGCAACAACCGGTTTCGGGCTTTGACTATTCCGTGCTCGACATCATCAAGGCCAAGGACTATCAGAAGGAAATACTGGAGAAACTCGATGTGGAGCGCAAGATCCATGGCCACTACCGCAACCTCGTGGTGGCAGCCACGGGCACCGGAAAGACCGTCATAGCGGCCTTCGACTTCAAGCGCTTTGCCGAAAGCCATCCCCATCGCCACAACTTCCTCTTTGTGGTGCATCGGGAGGAAATCATCAAGCAGGCCTGCTACACGTTCCGCCAGGTGCTGGGCGACCAGAATTTCGGAGAGATGTGGTATGGCGGTCATGAGATAAAGAACTACAACCACGTGTTCGCGTCCAAGGACATGCTCAACAACCGCATTGACGACCTTCCGCTCGAAGCCGACTACTACGACTATATCATCATCGATGAGGTGCATCACATATCGGCCGACAGCTACCGCAAAATCATCTCACACTTCCGCCCCAAGATACTGCTCGGCCTCACCGCCACACCCGAACGAATGGACGGGCAGGACATCATGCAGGACTTTGACGGACACATCAGCGCCGAGATACGGCTTACGGCAGCCCTGAACGCAGGTCTGCTGGCTCCGTTCAGCTACTACGGCATCACAGACAATGTGGACCTGTCGCAAGTGAGGTGGGAGAGAGGCCACTTTGTGGCGTCCGAACTCTCCAAGGTCTACACCGCCAACGACCAGCGCACGCAGGTCATTTGGAAGGCCATGGAGAAGTATCTCGACAATTACAACGATGTCAGGGCGTTGTGTTTCTGTGTCGATAAGGACCATGCCAGGTTCATGCAGGCCAAGTTCACCCTGGCCAACCTGCGTTCCGACGTGCTCACAAGCGACGACACGCCAGAGCACCGCAACAGTGTGCGACGCAAGCTGCGCAACAAGGAGATAAACTATCTCTTCGTGGTCGACATCTTCAACGAGGGTGTAGACATACCCGAAATAGACACCGTCATGTTCCTGCGACCTACGGAATCGCTCACCATCTTCCTTCAGCAGTTCGGCCGCGGACTGCGCAAGGCCGAGGGAAAGGACCATCTGACGGTGCTCGACTTTGTGGGACATTCCCGTTCGGAGTTCAACTACCAGGACCGCTTCCGCGCCCTGATGGGCAAGACGTCCATGAGTGTGGCGGAAGAAATCAGCCGCGACTTCCCCCATCTGCCCCTCAACTGCCACATTACCCTCGAACGCCAGGCACGCGAATACATCCTGGAGAACATTGAGTGTGCACTGCGCAACACCAACCGCAGCAGGATTCTCAACATGGTGCGCGACTTCAAGCGCAACTATAACCTGCCGTTGAATCTCCACAACTTCACACTCCTCACCGGGGTGACGGTCGAGAAAATATATAAGTCTACCACGTGGTACGACTTCCTCTACCTGGCTGGCATACACAGTCAGCTGTCACCTTATGCCAAGGACTTGCAACGCACCGTCTACCGCAAATGGCTTTCTACCGACTCCTTCTCCTATTTCACGTTTATCCTGAAGTTGGCAGAACAGGGATTCCGTGTGGAAGCCTCAGCGCTCACCCCGAAGGAAAGCAAGATGGCACTCATGCTCTACTACGACATGTTTGACGCTGCCGGCAGGTTCGAGAGCCTGCAGCAGATGTTCGACGCCTTTGCCGCCGACCGCTTGCTGGTGGAGGAAATGAAGGAAACCGTCTATGAGATGCGTGAACGCTGCGTAGCACCGGAAAAAGAGGACAATTCGGCTTTGGCGTTCAGCATGCCCCTCAAGGTGCATGGAGTCTATACCAAGGCACAGATACAGGTGGCTATCGGCACGAACCTCATCAACAGGAAATCGTCGTCGCGCGAAGGCTGCGAGCGCAACTACGACCTCGGAATAGAAGCCATGTACGTGGACATCATCAAAGACCGGGAAGAAGGGTCGAACACCAACTACAACGACTTCGCCCTCGACCGCCAGGCCTTTCACTGGGAAACGCAAAACAGCGTGTCGCCACAATCGGCTATCGGACAGAAGTACATCAACAAAGAACTGCACATGCTGCTGTTCGTGCGCCAGCAAGCCACTGTTCCCGAGGACAAGAGCCGAAGGATGGGCTACATCTACTTGGGAGAAGTAGACCTCGTGTCGTACGAAGGTTCACGCCCCATGCGTATTGTGTGGCGTCTGCGCACGCCTATGGCAGAATCCACATACAGCTTTGCAGCCAAGTTTAAAGCCTTAGGATAAAGAACGGATATGGAAGAACAGAAGAAAACCATACGGGTTGTCGCAGCCGTCATCCTGTCGGACGACCGGCAATCTGTCTTCGCCACCCAGCGCGGATACGGCGAATGGAAAGACTGGTGGGAGTTTCCCGGTGGCAAGATAGAACGCGGCGAAACACCACAGCAGGCCCTGAAACGGGAAATCATGGAAGAGTTGGCCACCCGGATAGAAGTGGACGACCGCCTCACTACGGTAGACTACGACTATCCTGCCTTCCACCTCACCATGCACTGTTTCCTGTGCCGTGTCTGCCAGGGCCATCTCCAACTGCTTGAACACGAGGCAGCCAAATGGCTAACCAAGAACGACTTGGATAGCGTAAGGTGGTTGCCGGCAGACGAAGAGGTGGTAACTATACTCAAGAAGAAGGTCATGTGAAGGGTAGGGCGAACAAGAGCCGTTTGCCGGCATCGTGACACTTGCGTATGAATTTATTTTACCTTTTCTTTTGCATACTCGGAAAAATCAGCTAACTTTGCAGCTATAAACATCGGAAAAACAATAAGAATAAACATAAAATTGTAGAATATGCTTACACTTAAACTCATCAGTGAGCAAACTGAACACGTGATCAAGGGACTTGAGAAGAAGCACTTCGAGGGCGCCCGTGAAGCTATTTACAAGGTGCTTGCCATCGACAAGTGCCGTCGCGAGGCACAGACACGCCTCGACAACAACAAGCAGGAAGCCAACAAACTCGCCAAGCAGATTGGCGCCCTCATGAAAGAGGGAAAGAAAGAAGAAGCCCAGGAAATCAAGCAGAAAGTGGCTGTGCTCAAGGAGGCCGACAAAGGTCTGCAGGAAGAACTCGACACCGCGCAGAACGACCTCACCACACTGCTTTGCTCCATTCCAAATATCCCCAACGACCTCGTGCCCGAGGGCAAGGATGCGTCAGACAATGTGGTGGTGAAAGAGGGTGGTGTAATCCCCAACCTTCCCGAAGACGCGCTCTGCCACTGGGACCTCTGCAAGAAGTTCAACCTCATCGATTTCGACCTCGGCGTGAAAATCACCGGAGCCGGATTCCCCGTATACATCGGCAAGATGGCACGTCTGCAGCGTGCTCTCGAGGCTTTCTTCCTCGACGAGGCTCGCAAGAGCGGCTATCTGGAAGTGCAGCCTCCGTTTGTGGTTAACCAGGCATCGGGCTACGGCACAGGCCAGCTTCCCGACAAGGAGGGACAGATGTATCACTGCAACGTAGACGACCTTTATCTCATCCCTACAGCCGAAGTGCCGGTGACCAACATCTTCCGCGACGTGATTCTCGACGAGAAAGACCTGCCCATCAAGCGCTGCGCCTACTCTGCATGTTTCCGTCGCGAGGCTGGAAGCTACGGCAAGGATGTGCGCGGACTCAACCGTCTGCATCAGTTCGACAAGGTGGAATTGGTGCGCATCGACAAGCCCGAACACTCTTACCAGAGTCTCGACGAGATGCTTCAGCACGTGGAAGGTCTCTGCCAGAAACTGGAACTGCCTTACCACATCCTCCGTCTCTGTGGCGGCGACATGAGTTTCACCTCTTCTATCTGTTACGACTTCGAGGTTTGGAGTGCCGCTCAGAAGAGATGGCTCGAGGTTAGCTCCGTGTCAAACTTCGAGAGCTACCAGGCCAACCGCCTGAAGTGCCGTTACCGCAACTCGGAAACCAAGAAGACGGAACTCTGCCACACGCTCAACGGTTCCGCACTCGCGTTGCCCCGCATCGTGGCTGCCCTGATGGAGAACAACCAGACTCCCGAAGGCATCCGCATACCTAAGGCACTCGTGCCCTACTGCGGCTTCGAGATGCTCGACGGCAACAACTTCTAATCAATCACGACTAAACTTCCGTCCGTACACCAGTTGGGTGGCGGACTCCTTCTCGATATACATTGGCGGATTTTCCTTAGGCAGAATCCGCCAATGTTCGTTTACTGACATAATTCCCTTTTTAACAAAACTATAAAAACAGCCAATAACCATGAACCGAATTATTAGAAAAGAGCAGTTTTCACCTAAAGTATTCCTGTTTGAAATAGAGGCACCACTCATAGCCCGCAGCCGCAAGGCAGGAAACTTTGTCATTGTGCGTGTGGGCGAACGCGGCGAACGCATGCCGCTCACCATCGCCGACGCCGACAAGGACAAGGGAACCATCACCATCGTGGTGCAGGAAGTGGGACTCTCTTCAACCAAACTCTGCCAACTCCAGGTGGGCGACAGCATCACCGACGTGGTGGGACCACTCGGCAATGCCACCCACATAGAAAAGTTCGGCACCGTGCTTTGTGCCGGTGGCGGTGTGGGCGTGGCTCCCATGCTCCCCATCATCAAGGCTCTCAAGGAAGCCGGCAACAGGGTGCTTGCCGTTCTCGCCGGTCGCAGCAAGGACCTCATCATCCTCGAAGACGAAGTGCGCAAGTATAGCGACGAGGTCATCATCATGACCGACGACGGCTCCTATGGCGAGCAAGGCGTGGTCACCGTGGGCATGGAGAAGTTTATCAAGCAAGAGAAGGTAGACAAGGCATTCGCCATCGGACCCGCCATCATGATGAAGTTCTGCTGCCTGCTCACCCAGAAATACAACATCTCCACCGACGTGTCGCTCAACACCATCATGGTGGACGGCACGGGCATGTGCGGTGCCTGCCGACTGACCATCGGCGGAAAGACCAAGTTCGTGTGTATCGACGGCCCCGAATTCGACGGAGCCTTGGTCGACTGGGACGAGATGTTCAAGCGTATGGGCACCTTCAAGGATGCCGAACGCGAGGAAATGGAGCACTTCCAGGAGCACCTCGACAGCGTCAATGCAGCCCAGGGTGAGCAGAGGGTGGCTTGCGTGGCGGCTCCCGTGGAGCAGACCGACGAACCTATCAGTGTGCTCACCGACCGCAATGCCGAATGGCGCAAGGCTCTCCGGGCTGCCATGAAGCCCAAGGAGCGCACACAGATAGAACGTGTGGTGATGCCCGAACTCGACCCCGTTTACCGCGCCACCACAAGACTTGAGGAAGTGAACATCGGACTGACACCCGAAATGGCCATGCAGGAAGCCAAGCGCTGTCTCGACTGTCCGAAGCCCACCTGTGTGGAAGGATGCCCGGTGAACATCAACATCCCGTCGTTTATCAAGAACATTGAGCGCGGCCAATTCCTTTCGGCTGCCAAGGTGCTGAAGAACACGTCGGCACTGCCCGCCGTCTGCGGTCGCGTTTGTCCGCAGGAAAAGCAGTGCGAGAGCCGTTGCGTGCATCTCAAGATGAAGGAAAAGGCAGTGGCTATAGGCTATCTGGAGCGTTTCGCCGCCGACTATGAGCGCGAGAGTGGACAAGCCTCGCTGCCCGAGAAGTCACCTGCCAACGGCATCAAGGTGGCTGTGGTAGGCTCCGGACCTTCCGGCCTGAGCTTTGCCGGCGACATGGTGAAGCGTGGCTACGATGTGACTGTCTATGAGGCACTCCACGAAATAGGTGGCGTGCTGAAATACGGCATCCCCGAGTTCCGCTTGCCCAACCGCATTGTAGACGTGGAGATAGACAATCTGAAGAAGCTTGGCGTGAAGTTCCAGACCGACTGCATCATCGGCAAGACCATCAGCGTGGAGGAACTGCAGCACGAAGGCTTCCAGGGCATCTTCGTGGGTAGCGGTGCCGGACTGCCCAACTTCATGAACATTCCCGGCGAGAATGCCATCAACATCATGTCGTCAAACGAGTATCTCACCCGCGTCAACCTCATGGATGCCGCCAACCCCAAGGCCGACACGCCTATCAACCTGGGCAAGAAGGTGATGGTAGTAGGTGGTGGCAACACAGCCATGGACTCCTGCCGCACAGCCAAGCGGTTGGGTGCCGATGTCACCATAGTGTATCGCCGAAGCGAGGAGGAAATGCCTGCCCGACTGGAGGAGGTGAAGCACGCCAAAGAGGAAGGCATCCACTTCCTCACGCTCCACAACCCCTTGGAATATCTCACCGACGAGAAAGGTGCCGTCAAGGCTGCCGTGCTGCAGGTGATGCAATTGGGCGAACCCGACGAAAGCGGACGCCGCCGTCCAGAACCTGTACCCGGTTGCACCAAGACCCTTGAGGTAGACGAGGTCATTGTAGCCATCGGCGTGTCGCCCAATCCGCTCGTTCCCAAATCCATTCCCGGACTTGAACTCGGACGGAAAGACACCATCGTGGTGGGTGACGACATGCAGTCGTCGCGCAGCGGCATCTATGCAGGTGGCGACATTGTGCGCGGTGGTGCCACGGTTATTCTTGCCATGGGCGATGGAAGGCGAGCCGCAGACAATATGGACAAGCAACTGAAAAAGGTATAGCCCCTCCGTCAACCGCTCTCTGTCCGGTTCTTTTCCCGGCAAGGCGTTGACTGTCAGCCAATAACAAGGACTGCCCCCGAATGTTATCCTTCATTTGCCGGGCAGTCCTTGCATGTTTAAAGGAGGGCAGAAAGAAAATAATTGAAAAAAGTAGCCGAAACATTTGGAGGTTACATGAAAAGTCACTACCTTTGCACTCGCAATTAAGAAACGAGGCTCCGTAGCTCAACTGAATAGAGCATCTGACTACGGATCAGAAGGTTACGGGTTTGAATCCCATCGGAGTCACTAAGCAGTCTTTTAGAATTGCAAATGAATTAAAGTTTAGGAAGAGGATGTTATTTATCTAACATCCTCTTTTTCTGTATATTACGGATTGCACACAGCATAGTTTAGGGTGAGACTTTCGTGTCTAACTGGGTCAGTAGATATTTATCAGGACAAAGTAAAAAAATAAGAGGGATGCTTCGTGTGGGCATCCCATGTATTTTACCCAACTACCAACGAGAAACGCAAACCAAGAGCATCGGCAATGCGCAAGAATGTAGAGAGCTGCATATCAGTATCGCATTTTTCAAGTGTAGAAATATACTCACGCTTCTTGCCAATTTTTTCAGCCAACACTTTCTGTGTCATGTTCTGACGTTTACGCTCATCTTTAAGTATCTCAGCATAATACCATGCCTTGGCTTTAGCCTCAAACTCTTTGCGTTCGAGATTGTTCTCATCACCGTATTTTTCTTTCAGGTGGTCATCAAATGTCTTGAGACCGGCAAGCTTATCCAGGCCAAGTTTCAACATATTCAATCCTCCAAATAACGTTTAACAATGTTCTCGGCTTTCTAATGATTTCCAAAGCATAGTCATATATTTCACCCGCACGTCTTGTGATTCTATGTTGGGTTCTGTAGCCGTAAGTTTCAGCAGAGGCAATAGAAAAGATGACGGCGGCAAACAGCCCTCCATCCGATGGCAAGCTGTCCACTCCCTTGCCGTGCTCATGGCATTATCCGCATGGAACGACCCTCGAAAACTGCACACCCTTATATCATGTGCGCATTTTTCGGTGCAAACTAATTTAAAATACTTTAAATACCGCCCGTTGCATACCCGTTTCTCTTGTATATTTCTTACCTTTGCGTTGCGAAAAACAGAATAATAAAAAAGAAAAACAAACAACACATAAAATATGTTCGAGAATTTAAGCGACCGTCTTGAACGCTCATTCAAGATACTCAAGGGCGAAGGCAAGATAACCGAAATCAATGTGGCCGAAACCCTCAAGGACGTGCGCCGCGCACTCCTCGACGCCGACGTGAACTACAAGGTGGCCAAGACCTTCACCGACACCGTGAAGAAAAAAGCCCTCGGCATGAACGTGCTCACATCCGTCAAGCCGGGACAACTCATGGTGAAGCTCGTGCACGACGAACTCGCTCAGCTCATGGGCGGCGAGGCCGTAGACCTGCACCTCCACCAGAAGCCAGCCATCATCCTCATGTCCGGTCTGCAAGGTTCCGGAAAGACCACCTTCAGCGGCAAGCTCGCCAACCTGCTCAAGACCAAGCAGAAGCGCAACCCGCTGCTCGTGGCATGCGACGTGTATCGCCCCGCTGCCATCGAACAGCTCCGCGTGGTGGGCCAGCAGATAGGCGTCACCGTCTATGCAGAGCCCGACAGCAAGGACGTGGTCAGCATAGCCCAGCACGCCATACAGAAAGCCAAGGCCGAAGCCTACGACACCGTTATCGTCGACACCGCCGGACGACTCGCCGTGGACGAGGAGATGATGGACGAGATAGCACGCCTCAAGCAGGCCCTCAACCCCGACGAGACACTCTTCGTGGTAGACTCCATGACCGGACAGGACGCCGTGAACACCGCCAAGGAATTCAACGACCGTCTCGACTTCGACGGAGTGGTGCTCACCAAACTCGACGGCGACACCCGAGGCGGAGCCGCACTGAGCATCCGCACCGTGGTGACGAAGCCCATCAAGTTTGTAGGCACAGGCGAGAAGATGGAAGCCATCGACGTGTTCCACCCCGCACGAATGGCCGACCGTATACTCGGCATGGGCGACATCGTGAGCCTTGTGGAGCGCGCACAGGAACAGTTTGACGAGGAGGAAGCCAAGAAACTCCAGAAGAAGATACAGAAAAACCAGTTCGACTTCAACGACTTCCTCGCCCAGATACAGCAAATCAAGAAGATGGGCAACCTCAAGGACCTCGCCTCCATGATCCCAGGCGTGGGCAAGGCCATCAAGGACGTGGACATCGACGACAACGCCTTCAAAGGCATCGAGGCCATCATCTACAGCATGACACCCGCCGAACGCTCCAACCCCGGACTGCTCAACACCAGCCGCCGGCAGCGCATAGCCAAAGGATCGGGCACCAGCATACAGGAGGTGAACCGCCTCATCAAGCAGTTCGACCAGACACGAAAGATGATGAAACTCATGACCGGCAGCAAGATGGCAGGCATGATGAGACACATGAAAGGCATGAAAATGCCCGGCATGTAATCACCTTATTTATATAATATAACAATCAAAAAACTACTGTCAATGCAACTCATAGACGGAAAGGCCACAGCAGCCGCCATCAAGGCGGAAATAGCAGCAGAAGTAGACGCCATGGTCATGGCAGGACGCAAGCGCCCCCCCCTGGCAGCCATACTCGTGGGCCACGACGGAGGCTCGGAAACCTACGTGAAAAACAAAGTGAAGGCATGCGAGGAGTGCGGATTCAAGTCCACACTCATCCGCTTCGAGGAAGACGTCACACAGACCGAACTCCTCGAGAAGATATGGCAGCTCAACGGTGATCCCGACGTGGACGGATTCATCGTGCAGCTCCCGCTGCCCAAGCACATCGACGAGCAACTCATCATCAGGAGCATCGACGAGACCAAGGACGTGGACGGATTCAACCCCGTCAACGTGGGCCGCATGGCAACCGGACTGCCAGCCTTCATCTCCGCCACACCCCTCGGCATACTCACCCTGCTCCAGCGCTACCACATAGAGACAAGCGGCAAGAAGTGCGTCATCCTCGGCCGCAGCAACATTGTGGGCAAGCCCATGGCACAGCTCATGATGCAGAAGCAGTATGGCGACGCCACCGTCACCGTGTGCCACTCACACTCGCGTGGCCTCAAGGAAGAATGCCGGCAGGCAGACATCATCATTGCAGCCATCGGCAAGCCCAACTTCGTCACCGCCGACATGGTGAAACCCGGAGCAGTGGTGATCGACGTGGGCACCACACGCGTGCCCGACGCCACGAAGAAGAGCGGCTTCCGCCTGAACGGCGACGTGAAGTTCAGCGAGGTGGCACCCCTCTGCTCCTACATCACACCCGTGCCCGGAGGAGTAGGCCCCATGACCATCTGCTCACTCATGAAGAACACCCTCGCCGCCCGCAAGCACGAGTACTATGAAGACTGAGCCGACTGACCCCAGGGAACAAGCCTCGCAGCTCATCGCACAGGCCAAGGCACACCGCCAACGCGGCGAATGGCACACCGCCATCAACCTCTATGCCCAGGCCGAACAGCTCGACCCGCAGAGCACCGCAGCCGAAAGCCGACACATGCTCGAGCGCATACTCGACTACCGCTGCAAAGACTACTACAACCCCTGACCCCCACAGACACCCCGCTCAGTCACGCAATACAACAGAAAGAAAAACTAACGGTGTACGGCCGTCTATGCCCGCAAGGGAAGACCCCTGCACCACGCTGACATCAACTAATATGAGTAAAATCAAAGGCGCCATTGTCGTCAACGAAGACCGCTGCAAGGGCTGTTCGCTCTGCGTGGCAGCATGCCCCAAGGACGTGCTTGCAATGGCAAGGAAAGTGAACCCGTCGGGCTATCCCTTCGTGGAATCCGTCAACCCGGACAACTGCATAGGATGCGCCTCGTGCGCCATCGTCTGCCCCGACGGATGCATCACCGTCTACCGCAAAAAGACGGAGGACTGACCCACACACACACGAAAACATGGAACAACAGGAAGTAATGCTCATGAAAGGCAACGAGGCAATAGCCCGCGCTGCCATCCGATGCGGAGCCGACGGATATTTCGGCTACCCCATTACGCCACAGAGCGAAGTGCTCGAAACACTCGCACTGCTCAAGCCCTGGGAGACCACGGGCATGACAGTGCTCCAGGCCGAAAGCGAAGTGGCAGCCATCAACATGATATACGGAGGAGCAGGCGCCGGCAAGAAGGTGTTCACCAGCTCCTCAAGCCCAGGCATAGCACTCATGCAGGAAGGCATCGCCTACATGGCAGGAGCCGAAATGCCGGGCGTGTTCGTCAACGTGCAGCGTGGCGGACCCGGACTCGGCACCATACAGCCCTCGCAGAGTGACTACTACCAGGCCACACGCGGAGGAGGCAACGGCGACTACAACGTCATCGTGCTCGCACCGGCCAGCGTGCAGGAAATGGCCGACTTCATGGACCTGGCCTTCACCCTGGCCTTCCGCTACCGCAACCCAGCCATGATCCTCTCCGACGGAGTGATAGGGCAGATGATGGAAAAGGTGGTGCTGCCACCCTTCAAGCCCAGACGCACCGAGGAGGAAATCGCCAAGGAATGCCCATGGGCAACCATCGGACGCACACACGGACGGAAACCCAACATACTCACCTCGCTCGAACTCAAGCCCGAAGTGATGGAACTGCGCAACCTCCACCTGCAGCGCAAGTACAAGGAAATAGAGGAGAAGGAAACCCGATGGGAAACCAGCCAGACCGACGACGCCGACTACCTCATCGTGTCCTTCGGCAGCGCGGCACGCATCTCGGAAAAAGCCATCGAAATGGCACGTGCCGAGGGCATACGCGTGGGACTCTTCCGCCCCATCACCCTCTGGCCATGGCCCAGCCAGGCACTCGCCCGCGAGGCACAAGGCAAGAAGGGCATACTCACCGTGGAAATCAACGCCGGACAGATGGTAGACGACGTGAGGCTCGCCGTCAACGGACAACTGCCCGTGGAATGGTTCGGACGCCTCGGAGGCATCGTGCCCGAACCCGAGGAAATAGTCAATGCCCTCAAACAGAAGTTCAACGCAGAATAAAACCATTATGGAAAACATCATATCGCCAGAGAACCTGGTCTATAAGAAACCCGCGCTGATGAACGACGTGCAGATGCACTACTGCCCGGGATGCTCGCACGGAGTGGTGCACAAGCTCGTGGCAGAAGTCATCGAGGAAATGCACATGGAAGAAAAGACCGTGGGCGTGTCGCCCGTGGGATGCGCCGTGTTCGCCTACCGCTATCTCGACATCGACTGGCAAGAGGCGGCTCACGGAAGGGCACCAGCCGTAGCAAC
>ULUS01011051.1_pt1 | contig 41005 bp, 35 predicted proteins | sample 1958761 | NCBI WGS metagenome assembly ULUS01 (sample SAMEA4835767, study PRJEB28245) | human gut metagenome | biome: gut microbiome; material: fecal sample | place: Denmark | collected 2008
GGAGTGGCACGCCTTACGGATTCGAATCCGCATCCCCTATGCTCGTACGACCATATCCCTTATGGACGCACGTCGTCTCCCCCTATGGTCGTACGTCCACACAGACGCTCCTAGGCATCCTTGCCGACAAACGCATACGTCCAAACATTCACACTCCATTTGCTTTCTTACTGAATCACTATACACAATCCGAAAAGTCTTACTGATTCACTTGACACGCCAATATTTTTTTACATTCTCCCCACAAAGCCACATTTCCATGCACTTCACATTTGCCGCTCCCTAACTAGGTAAAAATTCACGCCTAACTAGGGAAGAATTTTTTCCTAGTTAGGGAAAAATGAAAGTGGTACTAGGCATTTCCAACCACCTATCTCCCTAGCAGCAAATACTATTACGACTTTATTTTGACACATCCAAGAAAGAATGAAAGAAAAACGCCCTATTTCCTTTTGTGTTTTCAATAATTTGTATTAACTTTGTACCCTATAAGACATAATATGATTTTTCGATAGATTTAAAGCTCCTACCAACATGCAAGAATCTATGATTACCATCTTCGACAACGTAAACACTCGCATTGTCGATGATTTGAGGGCGAAGTTGGCTTCCCATCACAAGGTATCCATCGCTGCCGCCTCCTTCTCCATCTATGCCTTCGAAGCACTGAAGGACGAGTTGGAGAGCGTGGACGAATTGCGCTTCATCTTCACCTCCCCTACCTTCATCAAGGAGAAACAGAAGAAAGAAAAGCGTGAGTTTTATATCCCTAAGCTCAACCGAGAGAGAAACCTCTATGGCTCCGAATTTGAGATCAAGCTCCGCAACCAACTATCACAGAAAGCGATAGCCAAGGAATGTGCCGAGTGGATTCGCCATAAAGTTCACTTCAAGTCCAACTCTTCGGATGAGAGAATGCCCGGAATGCTCAATCTCGAAGTCCGTAAAGAAAGCGCTGACAAAAGTAACGAGGCTATAGCTTATAGCTACTACCCCTTCAATGACTTTACCACAGCCGACCTAGGATTGACAAAGGGAGACGCTATGTTTTCTATTACCAATCGCATCGCCACCCCTATGGCAGAAAGCTATCTCAAGACATTTGACGAGCTATGGAAAGACAACTCCAAGTTTAGCGATGTCACCGACCGAGTGCTCGAATACATGGAGACTGTGTATAACGAGAATGCGCCCGAATACATCTACTTCATCACGCTCTACCATATCTTCAATGAGTTCTTGGAAGATATTTCCGAGGATGTATTGCCCAATGAGAACGTGGGATTCAAGAAAAGCGTCATCTGGCCAAAACTCTTTAATTTTCAGCGAGATGCCGCATTGGCTTGCATCAATAAACTCGAGAAATACCATGGTTGCATCCTTGCTGACTCCGTGGGATTGGGAAAGACTTTCACAGCCTTGGCAGTCATCAAATATTACGAGCTGCGCAACAAGTCGGTGCTCGTGCTATGCCCTAAGAAACTGAACGACAACTGGATTAGTTATAAATCGAATTATATCAACAACCCGATAGCTGCCGACCGCCTCAACTATGATGTTTTCTTCCATTCCGACCTGACGAGAGACAAGGGCGAGACCAACGGTATGGACTTGGAGCGAGTGAACTGGAGCAACTATGATCTCTTGGTGATAGACGAGAGCCATAACTTCCGCAATGGAGGCAACATTGACGAAGACTTCGATGAAGAAGGAGAGTACGACAATGGCATCAACGGAGTGAATACGGAAGGACGCAAGGAGAATCGCTACCAGCGACTGATGAACCGCATCATCCGAGGCGGCACCACCACCAAGGTCTTGATGCTCTCCGCCACCCCAGTCAACAATCGATTCAATGACCTCAAGAACCAGTTGCAACTTGCGTACGAGGGAAGAGCCAACGAGTTCAACGACCTCTTGGGCGAAGGCAAAAACATCGATGAGATATTCAAGAACGCCCAAAAGGCATACAACCGCTGGGCAAAGTTGTCTAACAAGGAACGTACCACCGAGCGATTGCAAGAAGAACTCAGCTTCGACTTCTTCGAACTGCTGGATGATGTCACCATCGCCCGAAGCCGCAGCCATATCGTGAAGTATTACGACACCAAGGACATCGGCAACTTCCCAAAACGATTGGCTCCCATCTCTCGCCGTCCGAAGTTGACCGACCTCAATACCGAAGCAGAACGCAACAAGAGCCTCAACTTCACCGACATCTCCGAGATGCTCAACCAGTTGAACCTTGCCATCTACACGCCATCGCTCTACATCTACGAAAGTAAGAAGGAGCAATACGAAATCAACGTGGATGGAAGCAATGGCCTGAGCATCGATGGTAGAGAGAAAGGCATCCGCAACTTAATGGCTACCAACCTATTGAAGCGATTGGAGAGTAGCGTCAACTCCTTCCGTCTCACCCTTACTCGCATCGAGGAACGTATCAGCAAGACCATCAAAGCCATCGACCAATACGAGGAAGAAACAGATGAGAATCCTGGAATTGGCAAGAATGCGAGGATTCAACTGGGCGACATGGACTGGCGCAGTTGGCGACGAGCCTTAAAGTCTGACTTGGAGATACTTCGCCTGCTACTCATCATGCTCAAGGACATCACGCCCGAGCACGACAGCAAACTACAGATACTGATTGCAGACTTGAAGGAGAAGTTCGCCCACCCTATCAACCCAGGCAACAAGAAGGTGCTCATCTTCACCGCCTTCGCCGACACGGCAGAGTACCTCTACGACCAACTGGCTGAGCGCATCAAGGCTGACACAGGTATGAACGTAGCTCTCATCACCGGCAATACGGAGGGCAAATGTACCATCCCTCGTTTCCCATTGAGTTTCAACAACATCCTCACCTACTTCTCGCCCATCTCCAAAGACAAGGCGAGCCTAAAGCAGGCGCTGGACGAAGACATCGATGTGCTGATAGCCACCGACTGCATCAGCGAGGGACAGAATCTGCAAGACTGCGATTACCTCATCAATTACGACATCCATTGGAACCCAGTGCGCATCATACAGCGTTTCGGGCGCATCGACCGTATCGGCAGCAAGAACAGCGTCATCCAGCTCGTCAACTATTGGCCCGACATGGAGCTAGACCAGTATATCGAACTGAAAGGCAGAGTGGAGAATCGCATGAAAGCCACTGTGCTCACCAGTACTGGCAATGAAAACATCCTCCAGTCATCATCAGAGAGTGAGAAAGACGACTTGGAGTATCGCAAGAAGCAGCTACAGAAGTTGCAGCATGAGGTGGTGGATATTGAGGATATGGACACAGGTATCAACATTATGGACTTGGGACTCAATGAGTTTCGCCTCGACCTGCTTGCCTACGTCAAGGAGAATCCCGACGTGGAGCACGCACCTTGTGGTATGGATGCCGTGGTGGCGCATAGCAATATGGCGAAACCGGGCGTCATCTACATCCTGAAGAACAGGAGCAATGACGTGAACATCGACCACAAGAACCTCCTGCACCCATTCTATATGGTATATATCGGGGAAGACGGCGAGGTGATATGCGACCATCTGCATCCCAAGAAGTTGCTCGATACCATGCGACACCTGTGCCGTGGCAAGTCATCGCCCGACAAGGCTCTCTGCCAGCAGCTCAACCGTGAGACGCAGGATGGCAGGAAGATGGAGCATTATAGCGAACTGCTGCACCAATCCATCGACAGCATCATCAGCGTAAAGGAAGAGAGCGACATCGACAGCCTCTTCTCCCTGGGTGAGACCACGGCACTGAAGGGAGAGATCAAGGGATTGGACGACTTCGAGTTAATCACGTTTCTTGTGATTAAGTGAAGAACGAAGAGTGAAGAGTGAAGAATTCAAATGCTTTTAGATGATGGAGAATATATTAGGATTTCCTGTTTCTACAGTTTATGGCAAGCCAGTGCAAAAGGTAGCATTCTACAAGCACATGGAGATGAACAGCAAGATGAAGCAGCACTTCGTGGATGACGTGGCAGAGATGAATTGGCTCTATAAGTTAGCCCCTTCCACCCTCAATGTGAGCGATGGCAAGAGGGTGCATGAGATAGTGGTGTTTGTCGTGAGATTGAAGGTGAAGGACTGTCCGCTCGATGTCTTCACCTTCATCGACAAGATGATGCCAAGATACATCTTGTTTGTATTGGAATACGAGGGGGAATATCGGTTGCTGCTCAACTATAAGGAGGCTGCCGATGCCGAGGGAGCCACCTTTCGCATCAGCCGCTCATTTGTTTCTGAATGGACATCGTGTGGTGATAGTGAAGGCCTTGAAGCCCTGCATCTTACGATAGAGGGCAATGACATGGATGCCGTGTATGAGCACTTTGCAGGAGCCATCTCTGGATTTGGCACGCACAGCCATGCCCATACCCAGCGCATCATTGAGTTGCAAGCACTGATAAGCACCAAGGCTCGCCATGCCGAGAGCCTTCAAAAGAAAATTCGAGCCGAAAAGCAATTCAACAAACAAATGGAGTTGAATGGCGAGGCAAGGAAAATCAAGAGGGAGATAGCGGAACTAAAAAAGGAAATGGAAGAGCAGCAAGGGGGAAGTTAGGATTGTTTCTCCCTTGCAGCCCTTCCATTACCACGTTTCGACTTTTCTTGTAAAAGAACACGTAGAGCGTAAATCATCAGCATATTCTTCGGCAGTCTTTCCTTCTGCCCAATCACCTTTAAAGTCGAATTTGCCTTTATTCTTTTTCATAAATAACCAAATTTACTTCCATCCAGAATATCTATTACGAAATTCCTCATCTATTTCTTCCCAAGTAATCCAGTAATTTGGATCATTATCATGCTCCATTGCCTCTTGAACTGTTTGGCGTACTTCTTCTACAGAATGCGAGCATGGCATTTCATCATATAATTTTTTCTTATTCATTCCTGTAACATTTTTCCAAGAACTCATCAGCAGTCATATATACAACGCCTAAATCTGAAAATCCCTTTTTGTCTCTAGTGATTATGCAATCTGCCTTCTTTGAAACCGACGAAAGATATTGGACACAGTCTTCAAAATCATAAGATTGACGATTAATGGCATCAATGATGATATCCCCATCTATTTTCGATATTTTGCAAAGCTTGACCAAATGCCTCATTTTTGCAATAACAATATCTTTATCATATCCCTTACGCAAAATATAAGCCAAATTTATAATCGTAAGGGAGGAGACGACAATATCCACCAATCCTCTTTCTGCCAACTCTATGATTTTCCAAGCTGAGCTAAAAAATGGATCACGTTGAGCATAGAAATCAACAACTATATTTGTATCCAAAAACAATTTCATTTTGCCCTTTCCTCCCACATATTTTCGAGTTCCTTATCTATATCTATATCCTTGGGAAAATCCCAAAACACCATATCCTTCACATTTTGAGACATCTCTAAATGTGAAGGGATTCGAGGAAATTGCAAAACCTTATTTTTTGGCTCCGCCTTTACTTGAGTCATAGCTCTCAATTTTTGACTTAGTGTATCAATCAACAACTTTAAGTTATCACTTGACCACGTTGATGTCATTTCATTTATATCATTAATCGTTAATGCTTGCATCATTTTCTCCTTTATTTAGTTCTAACACCGCAAAGTTACGCTTTTATTTTGAAAACACAAAGAAAAAAGAGGGGAAACTTTTGGGGATGTCGGAAATATTTTGTACTTTTGCAAAAGCATTATTGCTGTGCTAAGGCTTGATTGCTTTGCTAAAGTATGATTGCTATACTAAGGCAGTATTGTTATGGCATTGCTATGAAACATTGCCAAATAAAGTAGCGGGGCATGGGCGAAAGCCAAGCCTGCTATGATTTTCGTGGGTTAACGATTAGATTCGTATCGATTCGACTGGAAGTTCTATACTAAATAGCTCCTACCAAAGCAAAATTCTTTAACGTGAACTGAAAGTGTGAATGGGTATGCCGTGATATGGCGTACCCTCACCTTTCGTATTTCACGTTTGGGCCATCTGTGGTAGGAGCAGCCTAGTATAGGAATACGATAAGGCTGAGGGTACGCTCTTTTTGTACCCCTATCTTATTGATTTGATTATACGGATTTAATGCTCCTACCAACATGCAGAATCTCGAACTCAAACATCTCAACCAGGCATCTATCAGCCAAACAGAGCTGACTATTGATGCCTTAGCTCGCATTGCCCCTTCTTGCATCACCGAAGTGAAGGATAGCAAGACGGGAAGTATCAAACATGCCGTTGACTTCCGTGTGCTCCGCCAACTGCTTGGCGATAGTGCCGTGGAGGATGCAGCCGAAGCTTACCAGTTTAACTGGGTGGGTAAGCAGGAGGCTCGACGTGAGGCGGCGAAGTCTATCACCAAGACCTTGCGCCCTGTGCCAGAGGATAGTGTGGATTGGGACAACACCCAAAACATCTATATCGAGGGCGACAACCTCGAAGCCCTCAAACTCCTCCAAAAGTCTTACCTCGGCAAGGTGAAGATGATTTACATCGACCCGCCTTACAACACAGGCAATGACTTCGTGTATCACGATGACTTCAAGCAGAGCCAAAGTGAATATGACGAGGCTGCTGGCAACGTGGATGAGGAGGGAAACCGACTCGTGAGCCGTGGCAAGGGCAATTCTTTGGATGATGCCTTCAAGAAGAACACCGACAGCAATGGACGCTTCCATTCCGATTGGTGCTCCATGATTTACAGTCGCTTGATGATTGCAAGAAGTCTGCTCACGGAAGATGGGGTGATATTCATTTCGATTGGCGTTGAAGAACTAACCACCTTGAAAAGTATATGCGATGAAGTCTTTGGAGAGAAGAACTTCATAGAGGTATTTTCATGGGTAAAGACTTCTACGCCTCCATCGTTGGCTGTAAAATCAAGAAAAACCAACGAATATATTTTATGCTACGAAAGATGCAAAAATAACATCAAATATAATGGAGAACTATTAGATGGTGGAGACCAGCCACTTCTTAATAGTGGAAACGCAATAGCTGAACTTTATTTTCCAAAAGATAAAGTATATTTCAAAAATGGCAAATTTCCAAACGGGAAATATCCTGCTTTTTGTAAAGATAGAGTAGAATTACTTGACGACATCGAAATAAAAGACGGCTACTCACTCTCCAATTTCCGACTAAAAGGAGAATTCAAATGGACACAGCAGTTCTTGGATGAAGAAATTGCTAAAGGAACGACATTCATCATTAAGTCTGATAATTTGTCTATAAGATTTATAAGGGAAGGGGAAGGATATAAACGCCCAACTAACTTCATCAAAGAGAAATACACTTCTCCAATAGTTGACAAATCATCGTGTGGTGTTGGTACTAACGAAAATGCCTCATCACAGTTACAAGACTTAATGGATGGAAAGAATGTCTTTTCATATCCAAAACCAGTTAGCCTAATTAAACATCTTACAAATTTTGTTTGTAAAGAAAATGACATTGTGATGGACTTCTTTTCAGGATCAGCAACAACGGCAGAAGCTGTCATGTCATTTAATGATGAGAAAGAGACTAATTTGAAGTACATTCTCGTACAACTACAAGAAAATTTAGATGAAAATCTTAAAATGGCGACGGATGCACCTACAAAAGAAATTATCCAAAATGGTATCAACTTCTTGGATAAAATCGGTAAGCCTCATAAACTACCCGAATTAGCTAAGGAGCGTATTCGCCGTGCTGGTGCCAAGATTAAGGAGGAATTGGAGAAGAAGCAAGCAGAGAAAGCCAACAAGGAGAAGGGCTTGTTTGATGGAAATGGCAATGGAAATGGCGCTGGAGAGAACAAGGGAGCAAAGCTCGATACCGGCTTCCGTGTCTTCCGCATAGACTCTGGCAATATGAAGGATGTGGAGCAATCTCCATCGGATGTGGACCAGATGAAGCTCGATTTCTTCCTCGACAATGTGAAGGACGACCGAACTGAGCTGGACTTGCTCTTCGGCTGCATGCTCAACTGGGGCGTTCAGCTCTCCCTGCCTATGAGCATGGAGACGGTGGATGGATGCAACATCTACACCGTGAACGAAGGCGACTTGGTAGCTTGCCTCACCAAAGACCTGCCCGTAACAGAAAACATCGTGCGTGCTATCGCCGAGAAGTCCCCACTCCGTGTCCTCTTCCGTGATGGCAGCTTTGCCTCCGATGCCGCCAAGATCAATATCTTCGAGCAATTCAAGCAGCTCATGGATTGGAGCGATGATGAAATCATTAAGAATGTAAGAGTATTATGAAACTAAGATATAAGCACCAAAGATTCCAAGAGAATGCGGCTCGATGTGTGGTGGATGCCTTCATCGGACAACCCAAGAGCGATGGACTCTCCAACTTCATGGTGGATCCGGGAAAAGGCGACCCTGATGGCATCAAGTTTGACATGGAAGGCTTTGGCAACCAAGAAATCGTCTTGGCTCAAGAAGACATCACGGAGAATATCCGTGCCGTCCAGATGCAGCAAGGCATACGCCCCGTCGAACATCTGGAGCAACTGCAAGGCGTGGGCACTGCCCTCACCATCGAGATGGAGACGGGTACGGGCAAGACCTATACCTACATCAAGACCATGTTTGAGCTGAACAAGCAATATGGCTGGACCAAGTTTGTCATCGTAGTGCCTAGCATCGCCATCCGAGAGGGCGTATATAAGAGTTTTCTCTCCATGGAGGAGCATTTCGCCCTGGAATACGGCAAGCGCATGCAGTACTTCATCTACAACTCGAAGCAACTCGCCAAGATAGACAGCTTCGCCAGCGACCCTGGCATCCACGTGATGATCATCAACACGCAAGCCTTCAACACCTCCATGAACGAGGACAAGAACAAAGAGGGACGTGGTGGCGACAACGCAGCTCGCATCATCTTCAGCCGAAGAGATGAGTTTCGCTCCCGCCGCCCTATCGACATCCTCTCCGCCACTCGTCCCATCATGATCATCGACGAACCACAGAGCGTACTGGGCAGCAACAAGGCGAATGCCACCCGCAAGGGACTCGCCCTCTTCCGTCCGCTCTTCACCTTATTATATAGTGCCACCCACCGACAGGGCGACATCTACAACATGGTGTATCGCCTGGACGCCATCGATGCCTACAACAAGCATCTGGTGAAGAAGATAGAGGTAAAGGGCATCTCGCAGAAAGGCAGCACTGCCACCAACGGCTACCTCTATCTGGAGGAAATCGTACTGAGCAAGGGCAATCCGCAGGCACGCATCGGCTTCGACATCAAGACTGCCAACGGCACCAAGCAAACTACCAAGTTGGTGAGCGAGGGCTGCAACCTCTACGAGCAATCGGGCGAACTGGCAGAATACAAGGACGGCTATATCATCGAGCGGATAGACGGCATGGACGGCAGCATCCACCTGCTCAACGGCATCCAACTATCTGAGGGCGAAGCCATCGGCAAGGTGAACGAAGACCTGCTGCGCCGCATCCAGATAAAGGAAACCATTCGCACCCACATCGAACGAGAGCGTCAACTCTTCCAGAAGCACATCAAGGTATTGTCGCTCTTTTTCATCGACCACGTGAGCAGCTACAAGCTCTATGGCGACGAGGTGGAGACCGACAGCATGGGCAACAGCGATGCCAGAGGCAAGTTTGCCAAGATGTTTGAGGAGGAGTATCACAATGTGGTAAGAGAGCTCATGCCCTCATTGACGGATGGCGCATATAGCCGATACCTGAGCGACCCTAGGAATGCCGCCGAACAGGTACATCAAGGATATTTCTCCAAGGACAAGAAAGGCAGAATGATAGACCCGAAGTTGGAGCGAGGCACCACCGACAGCAATGACGAGAGTGCCTTCGACCTCATCATGAAGGACAAGGAGCGACTCTTGAGCTTTGAGGAACCCGTGCGCTTCATCTTCTCCCACTCCGCCTTGAAGGAAGGTTGGGACAATCCGAACGTATTTCAGATATGCACCCTGAAGGATTCGGACAACACCACCAAGAAACGTCAGGAAGTGGGACGTGGCATGCGCCTCTGCGTCAATGACAAGGGCGAACGTCAGGATGCCGATGTACTGGGCGAGGAACATGTATTTGACACCAACGTGCTCACGGTGATAGCCAGCGAGAGTTACGAGAACTTCGCCACCAGTCTGCAACACGAGATAGCCGAGGCTTGTGCCGACCGCCCTGTCAAGGTTACGGTACATCTCTTCGAGGACAAGCAAGCCACCCTATCCGATGGCAGCCTCGTCACCATCAGCCGCTACAAGGCATCAGACATCTACGATGCCCTGGTGATGCAACAATACATCAAGCATGGCGAGTTGACGGATAAGTATTATGACGATAAGCTAAATGGCACGCTCTATTTCGGCGACCAGGATGACGTGAAGACCTTCATCGTCTCTACCCTCGCCACCATTTACAATCCGAAGGAAGCCCTCATTGACAATGCCCGAAAGGCAAAGGAATCCCACTTCATCAAGGACAACTTTGAGAAGAAGCAGTTTCAAGACCTTTGGCGACAGATCAATGCACGCACCTATTATACGGTGAAGTTTGAGACACAAAAGTTGATACAAAGTGCTATCAAAGAGATAGACAAACTACTGAGTGTCACGGAGATACGTATCATCGTAGAAAGAGGCAAGTTGGAAGGTATCGCAGACAAAGAGCAGTTGGTTTCTGCCTCAGCGATGACGCAAGGCAAGAGTCGCACCATCCACGTAAGGGAAGCCGTGGGCAACAACGTAAAATATGACTTGATAGGCAAGCTCGTGGAATCCACAGGCTTGACTCGCCGCACCATTGTAAGCATCCTGCAAGGCATCAAGCCTGCCACGTTCAAGCAGTTCAGTCTGAACCCCGAAGAGTTCATCATCAAGGTGGCTCGCATCATCAATGATTGTAAGGCGACGGCTATGGTGCAGCACATCACCTATAACAAGCGAGAGGGCGACAACGGCACCTACTCCACTGAAATATTCTCAGAATCAGTTTTGAAGGGTAAGTTGGGCATCAACGCCATCGAGTCGAAGAAGTCGCTATACGATCTTGTGGTAGTGGATAGTGCTGGCATAGAGATGAGCTTCGCCGAAAAACTGGAAAAGCAGGAAGAGGTGGTGGTTTATACCAAGTTGCCTCGTGGCTTCTACATCAACACGCCGATGGGCAGATACAACCCCGACTGGGCTGTAGTGTTCCGTGAGGGCAGCGTGAAGCACATCTATTTCATTGCCGAGACCAAGGGTGAGGACCTGTTGGAATCCGACCTTCGCACCACGGAGCAGAACAAGATAGCTTGCGCCCGCAAGCACTTCGAAGCCATCAGCCATGGGGATGTGGTGTATGACGTGGTGAAAACGTATGATAGCTTGTATAATAAAGTGATGAAATAAAAAGGAATCCCCCCATTTGCGTCGTCTAATCCGCAAATGGGGGAACTTTTATGCAATATACAGCCAATAGATGCCAGCCAAGACCGCCAAAACGACGATAGTCACAATGGTCTTAATCAGACAGGTAGCCACCTTCTTGACAACCAAGAAGCCTACGATGAGCACCACCAAGGCGAAAATGTAATATCCAAAATCTCCCATAATAGAAAACTTTACTTTTACTAAATAATTACTTGAAAAGGCGGCGGAACTCCGTAGGTATCGGTGTCTCAAACTCCATTGGCTGATGCGTCACTGGATGATAGAAACAGAGCACATAGGCATGGAGGCAAAGTCGATGGCAAGGATCATCGCCATTGCCATACTTGATGTCACCACACACAGGATGCCCCATATCGGCAGTATGCACACGAATCTGGTTCTTGCGTCCCGTCTCCAGGCGGAACTCCACCAATGAATGCTCGGTAGAGCGATCCAGCGTATGGAAGTGAGTGACAGCATACTTACCGCCATTGTCAGTAGGACTGCTATAGGTGATATACGCCTTGTTGTCCTTCAGCCAGTTGGCTATCGTTCCCTCGTCCTCTTCCATCTCGCCCGACACCACAGCCACATATCGGCGGTCATAGACATTGTGATGCCAATCATTCTCCAGGGCAAGTTCCGTCTGCTTGTCCTTGGCGTAAATCATCAACCCCGATGTATCACGGTCGAGGCGATGCACCACGTGAGCCTGACAGTTCTGGCGTGTCTTATGGAAATAGTCGTCGAGCACGGTCTTGACATTGAGTGCGGAATGACCCGCCGCCATGCTCAGGATGCCGACGTTCTTCTCTATCACCACGATGTATCTGTCCTCATAGACGATCTTGATATATCTACTCTTGAATCCATTGTTATTCTTCTTCGACTTGCTCACCGACACCTTCATGCCAGGACGCAAGGCATAGTCGTACTGGGTGACAGTCTTGCCATCCACCTTGATGCCACGCCCCTGGAGGGTCTGCTTGATCTTCGTCTTGCTCTCGCCCTTGATGTTGGCGAGCAACCACTCCAACAAGGGAGCTGGCTTTCCGACCGTATAATGGTCGTACTCATGCTGTTGATGATAATTGTTGTTCTTTGGTCTCATGATAGTGCAAAAGTAGTGTTTTTTGCCCTAACTGCCAAATATATAGCACGTTTTATTGCAATATCTGCTTGTTTTTTGCTCTAAATTTGCGTTTCCCGAATATTTTTCGTAACTTTGCAGCCTAAAATTAATAATATTAAGGTAATACGTAGTAATGATAACAGTAACAAATCTTGCAATCCAATTCGGAAAGAGAGTCCTCTACAAGGACGTGAACCTCAAGTTCACTCATGGTAACATTTATGGTATCATCGGTGCCAACGGTGCCGGCAAGTCAACTCTGCTCAGAGCTATCAGCGGAGACTTGGAGCCTAACAAAGGTAGCGTGGAAATGGGTCCAGGCGAGCGCCTTTCTGTCTTGGAGCAGGATCACTTCAAATATGATGAGTTCTGTGTGATGGACACCGTCTTGATGGGTCATCAACCTCTCTGGGAGAATATGAAGGAGCGTGAGCGCCTCTATGCTAAACCTGAGATGACTGAGGAAGATGGCAACCGTGCCGCCGACTTGGAGCTGAAGTTCGCTGAGATGAATGGTTGGGAGGCTGAGAGCAACGCTGCCCAGCTTCTCCAGAACCTCGGCGTGAAGGAAGAGCAGCACGACAAGTTGGTAGGTGAGCTTTCCAATACTGAGAAGGTGCGTGTGATGTTGGCGAAGGCTCTCTTCGGCAACCCTGACAACCTCCTCCTCGATGAGCCTACCAACGACCTCGACCTCGACACTGTAGAGTGGCTGGAGGAATACTTGAGCAATATCGAGCAGACCGTTTTGGTGGTATCCCACGACCGTCACTTCCTCGACTCCGTCAGCACACAGACCGTGGACATCGACTTCGGCAAGGTAACCATGTTCGCAGGTAACTACTCATTCTGGTACGAGAGTTCTCAGTTGGCATTGCGCCAGGCTCAGAACCAGAAGATGAAGGCTGAGGAGAAGAAGAAGCAGTTGGAGGAGTTCATCCGCCGATTCTCTGCCAACGTGGCTAAGAGCAAGCAGACCACATCTCGCAAGAAGATGCTGGAGAAGTTGAACGTGGAGGAGATCCGTCCTTCTAGCCGTAAGTACCCAGGCATCATCTTCCAGATGGACCGTGAGCCAGGCAACCAGATTCTTGAGGTAGAAGGTTTGAAGGCTGTTGATGAGGACGGAACAGTACTCTTCGACAACGTGAACTTCAACATCGAGAAGGGTGAGAAGGTGGTATTCCTCTCTCACAACCCTAAGGCGATGACTGCCCTCTTCGAGATCATCAATGGCAACCGCAAGGCTGACGCCGGTGACTACAAGTGGGGTGTGACCATCACTACCGCTTACCTCCCACTCGACAACACCGAGTTCTTCCAGAGCGACAAGAACCTCGTAGATTGGTTGAGCCAGTATGGTCCGGGCAACGAGGTTGCCATAAAGGGTTACCTCGGAAGAATGCTCTTCAGCGGTGAGGAAGTATTGAAGAAGGTGAACGTGCTCTCTGGAGGTGAGAAGATGAGATGTATGATTGCCCGTATGCAGTTGCAGAACGCCAACTGCTTGATCCTCGACACTCCTACCAACCACTTGGACTTGGAGAGCATCCAGGCATTCAACAACAACTTGGTGGCTTTCAAGGGTAACATCCTCTTCGCCAGCCACGACCACGAGTTCATCAACACCGTAGCCAACCGCATCATCGAGTTGACTCCATCAGGCACCATCGACAAGCTCATGTCTTACGATGAGTACATCTACGACGAGGCCATCAAGGAGCAGAAGGCTAAGATGTACGGATTGCAGTAAGTTTGACACATTAATTAATACATATCATAGAGAGTGCCAGCCTTTTTCTAAGGTTGGCACACTTTTTGTGAAGAGGTGTGTCGAAGAATAGACAATCATTTGTCACTTATAATTTACTATTTATCATTTTAAACGACTATGTCACAAGAAAAAGAAATTAAGATAGAAGACGGCAACGCCAAGGAGCAAGTGGAAAACGAGCAGGTTTCCAACCAGCAAGCAGAGAATCCAGACGCTCAACAAGGTGATGTCCAGAAAGAGACTGACACTGTAGCTGACAAAACGGCTGACAGCAATGATTCTGCCGACAAAAAGGCAGAAGAGGCAGAGTTGAACCCATTGGAGAAAGCACAGAAGGAAGTAGAAGAACTGAAGAAGCAGTTGCTCTACAAGACCGCCGAATTTGAGAACTACCGCAAGCGTACCCTCAAGGAGAAAGCTGAGTTGATTCTCAATGGTGGCGAGAAGACGATAGCTGCCATTCTCCCAGTGCTCGATGACTTTGAGCGTGCCATCGCCGACAAGAGCGAGGACCCTAAGGCCATCAAGGAAGGCGTTCAGATGATCTTCAACAAGTTTACCAAGACCCTCGAAGGACTTGGCGTGAAGAAGATAGAGACAGCCGACAAGGACTTCGACGTAGATTATCACGAGGCTATCGCCATGGTTCCAGGCATGGGCGATGACAAGAAAGGCAAGGTCATCGACTGCGTACAGACAGGTTACACCCTCAACGACAAGGTGATCCGCCACGCAAAGGTAGCTGTAGGACAATAATCAACTGAATAAGAACAACAAGTAAACGGGCTTCGAGGCTCACTCAACTAGAGAAAATGGCAAAAAGAGACTATTACGAGGTGCTTGGCGTCGATAAGTCAGCATCTGAAGACGAAATAAAGAAGGCTTATCGAAAGATAGCTATCAAGTATCATCCAGACCGCAATCCTGGCGACAAGGAGGCCGAGGAAAAATTTAAGGAGGCTGCAGAAGCTTACGAGGTTTTGCACGATGCACAGAAACGCCAACAGTATGACCAGTTCGGATTCGATGGTCCACAAGGTGGATTTGGCGGATTCGGCGGTGGAGCTGGCATGAACATGGACGACATCTTCTCTATGTTCGGCGACATCTTCGGTGGTCACGGCGGTGGTTTCGGTGGCTTTGGCGGAGGTGCCGTACACCAGCAATACCAAGGTAGCGACTTGAGAGTGAAGGTGAAACTCAGCTTGCAGGAGATTGCCACAGGCGTCACCAAGAAGTTTAAGATTCGCAAGGACGTCACTTGTAGCGCTTGCCACGGCACTGGTTGTGAGGGCGGTGCTCAGCCTGAGACTTGTCCTACCTGTCATGGTACTGGTGCCACCATCAAGACCGTTCGCTCCATGTTTGGCATGATGCAGACTCAGGTCCCTTGTCCTAACTGCCATGGAGAGGGTACCATCATCAAGCACAAGTGTAAGGAGTGTAATGGAGAAGGCATCGTCAAGGGCGACGAGGTCGTAGAAATCAACATTCCTGCAGGTGTGGAAGACGGCATGTGTGTCACCGTACGTGGCAAAGGTAACGCTGGCAAGCACAATGGTATCAACGGCGACATCCAAGTATTGATACAGGAGGAGAAAAGCGAGATCTTCGAACGTGATGGTCAAGACTTGTACTACAATCTCGTGCTCGACTTCACGACTGCCACCCTCGGTGGTGAGGTAGAAGTTCCAACCATCGATGGCAAGACAACCATCAAGATAGAGCCAGGAACCCAACCAGGCAAGCAAATTCGCTTGAGAGGCAAGGGTCTGCCAGCAGTGCAAGGCTACGGCTATGGCAAGGGCGACATCATCGTCAATGCCACCGTCTATGTGCCTAAGACCTTGACCAAGGAAGAGAAGGAATTGGTATTGAAGTTCAAGCAATGCGAGAACTTCACAGCAGACAATGCCACCAAGAAGTCACTCTTCGAGAGTTTCAAGAACCTGTTTAAATAGACTTTTACAAAGATAATATGATAAAGGAAGGAGCAATTTCATCTTTTCAAGGCAAAGGATGGGATGCTCCTTTTTTGATGATTTGCCCCTCGGCTTGCCTATCATCACCCCTACATATATCATATCCCCTATATATATAATAAGGTATAGGAAAGCCAACAAATCGTCCATTCAAACCGCAGAAGAACATGAACTATCAAGAAACAATAGAATACTTATTCAATAGCACTCCAGTCTTCGAAAAAATTGGAGCCAAAGCATATAAACCAGGATTGCAAACCACCGAAGCCCTCGATGAGCATTTCGGGCATCCTCATCATCAGTTCAAGACCATCCATGTGGCAGGAACCAACGGCAAGGGTTCATGCTCGCACACCCTCGCTGCCATCCTACAGGCAGAAGGTTACAAGGTGGGATTATACACCTCCCCACATCTCGTGGATTTCCGTGAGCGCATCCGTGTAAACGGCGAGTGTATCCCAGAGGAGTATGTCATCGACTTCGTGGAGAAGGAACGCAACTTCTTCGAGCCATTGCACTGTTCGTTCTTCGAACTGACCACCGCCTTGGCATTTAAGTATTTTGCCGAGCAAAAGGTAGATATCGCCGTCATAGAAGTTGGATTGGGAGGCAGATTGGATTGCACCAACATCATCACCCCTATCCTCTCCATCATCACCAACATCAGTCTTGACCACACCCAGTTCCTCGGCAACACCCTGGCAGAAATCGCAGGCGAGAAAGCGGGCATCATCAAGAAAGGTGTGCCTGTTGTGATTGGCGAATACACTTCAGAGACAAAGCCTGTATTCAGAAAGAAAGCGCAAAAAATGCAAAGTCCTATTGTCTTTGCAAGCGACTACAAAAATCAAGAAGTAAGCTTTGCCATACCTATTGAGAATGGTCTCGAATACAACACCAAACGTTATGGCAGACTGATCGGTGAACTTTATGGTGAATATCAAGTGATGAACATGAACACCATCCTGCAAGCCGTCCACATCCTCACCACAAAAGCCGCCCCTATCAAGATAAGCGAAGAGAGCATACGAAAAGGTGTCAAGCATGTGACAGAACTGACGGGCCTGATGGGTAGATGGCAAAAGATACAAGAGCATCCTTTGGTCATCTGCGACACCGGGCACAACGTAGCTGGATGGGAATGTCTGGCACCACAAATCAAGTCGCAACCCTGCCAACAGCTTCGCATCGTTTTTGGCATGGTAGATGACAAAGATGTGTCAACTGTGATGAAAATGCTTCCTAAGGAGGCGATTTACTATTGGACGCAAGCTACCACGAAAAGAGCCATTAAAGTGGAGAAAATCGCAGAACTAGGTCGTCAGAATGGCTTAAACGGAGGAATGTATTCGTCTGTTAATAAGGCATTTAAGGCAGCACTAGCCGAATCAGACAGCAAGGATTTCATCTTTGTAGGAGGCTCCAGTTACATCGTGGCTGATTTCCTTTCGTAAGATATTTTTTGTTTTTTTAAATCAATAAGTTGCAAAAAAGTTTGTGATAATCATTTTTTTTTAGTTACTTTGCAGTAGATAATAACTTAAGCAATAAAGTAACTAAAAAATAATGATATTATGAGCGCAGAAGTAGAAAACCTCTGTGGTCTGAAAAGAGAAGATTTTCAGACCACTGTGAATGGAAAGCAGACAGACCTTTTCATCTTAAAGAACAAGCAGGGCAACGAAGTTGCAGTAACAAACTACGGTGGTGCGGTTGTAGCAATCATGATGCCTGACAAGGATGGCAACTATGCAAATCTTATCCAGGGTCATGACAACATCCAGGATGTCATCAATTCTCCAGAACCATTCTTGAGCGTACTGATCGGTCGCTATGGCAACCGTATCAAGGAAGGTAAGTTCACCCTCCATGGCAAGGAGTATCAGTTGGCTTGCAATGATGGTCCTAACCACTTGCATGGCGGTCCTACCGGTTTCCACGCACACGTTTGGGATGCCACTCGTATGAGCGACAACGCCGTTGTCTTGAAATACACCAGCCCTTACGGCGAGGAAGGTTTCACTGGCGAATTGGAAGTTTGGGTAGCTTACACATTGACAGACGACAATGAGTTCGTCATCAAATATCAGGCAACAACCAACAAGATGACCATCGTCAACTTGACACACCACGGATTCTTCTCTATCCAAGGTATCGCCAACCCTACTCCAACTATCGACAACATCATCTGCGAGGTCAATGCAGACTACTACTTGCCTATCGACGAGGTATCTATTCCTACAGGTGAGATTTTGAAGGTAGAAGGCACTCCATTCGACTTCCGCACACCAAAGCCTATCGGTCAGGACATCGATGCTGACGATGAGCAGCTCAAGAATGGTCAGGGCTATGACCACAACTATGTATTGAACAAGAAAGAGGAAGGCGAGTTGAGCTTCGCTGCCCGCATCAAGGACCCAGCAAGCTGCCGTACCATGGAAGTCTATACTACAGAGCCAGGTCTTCAGATGTACACTGGCAACTTCTTGGCAGGCATTCCTGGCCAGCATGGCGCAACATTCCCACGCCGCAGTGCGGTATGTTTCGAGGCACAGAAATTCCCTGACACACCAAACCACCCATATTTCCCTAGCTGCACATTGAAGCCAGGAGAAACTTATACACAAAAGACAATTTATAAGTTTGGTGTTGACAAATAAGCTTAAAAACAAATAATAAGATAGGAGTAATTGCTTGGCAACCAACCTTGCTAGGCAGTCACTCCTTTTTGTGGCAAAACAAATCATAAAACATTAACAATATCAACTATCAATTCAAAACAATGGAACAAAAAATTGGAAATAGTAACAGTCGTATCGTTGCAATCATAACCATGTGTTTTATCTTTGCAATGATTTCTTTCGTAACCAACATGGGAGCACCATTTGGTAATATTTGGGGTTTCAAATATACCTGGGCATCCATGATGGGTAACATGATGAACTTCGCCGCATACCTCTTCATGGGTATTCCTGCTGGTAAGATGTTGGAAAGCAAGGGTTACAAGAAGACAGCCCTCATCGCTCTTGCCGTAGGTACCATCGGCTTGCTCATCCAATATATGTCAAGCCTCTTCGGTGATGACATCGTAGTATTCACCCTTGAGTCTGGTGCCGTTTGTCTCAACTTGATCATTTACCTCCTCGGTGCATTCGTTTGCGGTTTCTGTGTATGTATGCTCAATACAGTAGTCAACCCAATGTTGAACTTGCTCGGTGGCGGTGGCAACCGTGGTAACCAGCTCATCCAGATTGGTGGTACATTGAACTCACTCACCGGTACCCTCACCCCATTGTTGGCAGGTGTATTGGTAGGTACCGTTACCGCCCAGACCAGTATGAGTGATGTAGCTCCATTGCTCTTCATCGGTATGGCAGTATTCATCATCGCATTCTTCATCATCTACAATGTCTATATCCCTGAGCCACAGGCTAAGAAGGACAATGCCACATACGAGCGCAGCCCTTGGGCTTTCCGCCATTTCGTATTAGGTGTGATTGGTATCTTCTTCTATGTAGGTATTGAGATTGGCATTCCTGCACAGCTCAACTTCTACATTTCTAATATGGACTTCACTGGTGCAGCTTCTGTAGGTGGTGCATTCGCAGCCGTATATTGGTTGTTTATGATGTGTGGCCGTTTCCTCAGCTCATTCATCAGTGGTGCCGTATCTACCAAGATTCAGATGACAACCGTATCTTTGGTAGCCATCGTATTGCTCCTCATCGCTATCTTCTTGCCAGAGAGCAACACTTTGAACTTCTCTCTCTCAGGCGACTCTGAGATTGCAAGTCTCTTGAAGTTGGATGACCATGGCACAGGTGTCGTAGCATTTACAATCCCTACCAAGTGTGTGCTCATCGCACTCTGTGGTTTCTGCACCTCTATCATGTGGGGTGGTATCTTCAACCTTGCCGTTGAGGGACTTGGCAAATACACAGCACAGGCATCTGGTATCTTCATGATGATGGTAGTAGGTGGTGGCGTGATGCCTCTCATCCAGGATGGTATCGCCAAGGCAGCTGGCCCTATCGCCTCTTACTGGCTCATCATCGCCATGGTGGCATACCTTCTCTTCTACGCCCTCGTTGGTGCAAAGAATGTCAATAAGGACATCGTAGTAGATTAATTTCCGAAATAACTTCAATTCCCGAGAGCATCACGCTCTTGGGAATAACAAATAATCAACAATTCATTTATTTAACAATCTAAACTATACAACTATGGATATTGAAAAAGTTAGAAGCCGCTTCATCAAGCACTTTGATGGTAAAACAGGTAATATTTATATGTCTCCAGGCCGTATCAACCTCATCGGCGAGCACACCGACTACAATGGTGGATTCGTATTCCCAGGTGCTGTTGACAAGGGTATCATGGCAGAGATTCGTCCTAACGGCACCAACACTGTGATGCTCTACTCTATCGACTTGAAGGATCGTGTAGAGTTCAAGGTGGACGATCCTCAGGGTCCTCGTGCTTCTTGGGCACGCTACATCTACGGTATCTGCCAGGAGATGAAGGCTTTGGGCGTTGACGTCAAAGGTTTCAATGCAGCCTTCTACGGTGATGTGCCTCTCGGTGCAGGTATGTCTTCATCAGCTGCTTTGGAGAGCTGCTTCGCTTTCGCTTTGAACGACCTCTTCGGCGACAACAAGGTTTCTAAGTGGGATCTCGTTTTGGCAGGTCAGGCTACAGAGCACAAGTACATCGGTGTCAACTGCGGTATCATGGACCAGTTTGCTTCTGTATTCGGCAAGGAGGGCAAGTTGATGCGCCTCGACTGCAACAGCCGTGAGTTTGAGTACTTCCCTTTCGAGCCTAAGGGCTACAAGCTCTGCTTGGTTAACTCTAAGGTAAAGCACGAGTTGGCAGGTTCTCCATACAACGACCGCCGCAACTCTTGCGAGAATGTGGTTAAGCACATCGCTGCTAAGCACCCAGAGGCTAAGTTTGAGACACTTCGCGACTGCACATGGGAGCAGTTGGAAGAGGTTCGTGCCGAGGTAGGCGAAGAGGATTACAGCCGTGCTCACTTCGTATTGGGCGAGAAAGACCGTGTATTGGCAGTCTGCGATGCTCTTGAGAAGGGTGACTACGAGACTGTAGGTCAGAAGATGTACGAGACTCACTATGGTTTGAGCAAGGAGTATGAGGTAAGCTGCGAGGAGCTTGACTTCTTGAACGACGTTGCCAAGGAAGACGGCGTTACTGGTAGCCGTATCATGGGTGGTGGCTTCGGTGGCTGCACCATCAACTTGGTAAAGGATGACCTCTACGACAAGTTCTGCGAGGATGTTACCGCTAAGTTCACAGCTAAGTATGGTCACGCTCCAGAGATTTACCCAGTTGTCATCTCTGAGGGTTCTCACAAGGTTTGCTAATCAGCTAGCAACACAAGACACAGTTACACCTTATTATATATAAGAGGCTAGCCAAACAGGTGATAGAAATCTATCAAATAATAGGCTAGCAAGAACTTTAAGAAATATAATAAGTACATATACAAAGCGCAATGGATAACGAAGTCGTTTCCATTGCGCTTTTTCTGTTTGACCCTCCCCTATTCAGTGGCTTTTCGGCGCGTACCAAGATAAATAGTGTTAAAAAGACACTTCCAAGTAAAAAAAGTCTGCCAAAAGCATGGAGTTTTAGAAATAAAATTGTAATTTTACACCAAAAACAAGTAAACAACAAAAAACAACCTAAAATGAGTAACGCAAAAAAACTTTTCATGGGAGTGGGAATTGCTGCAATCGCAACACTCTCCGCTTGTTCATCAAGCAACACAGGAAATTTGACACAGTCTGGTTTAAACCCTGCCGACTTTGATTCAACTGTTCTCGGCAAGAAGACTGAGTTGGTAACCCTTAAGAATGCAAATGGCATGGAAGTATGCCTCACCAACTATGGTGGACGTGTTGTTTCCATCTCTGTTCCTGACAAGAACGGAAAGCCAACAGATGTAGTTTTGGGTTATGATAACATTCATCAGTATGCAGACACCCTCAACTCTCCTTCCGACTATGGTTCATCAGTAGGTCGCTATGCCAACCGTATCAAGGATGCCAAACTAAAATTGGCTGGTTCTGAATATCAGTTGAAGGCAAACGACAATGGCAACTGCCTCCATGGCGGTGGTGCCACAGGATGGGTGAACCAGGTATATGACATCACAGAGAAGAACGATTCTTCTGTCACATTCGTCATCAATGCCAAGGATGGTGAGAATGGTTTCCCAGGCAATGTTACAGCCACAGCCACTTATACTGTGAAGAGTGACAACACCCTCGACATCGTATTTGGTGCGACAACAGACAAGGAGACCGTCATCAACATGACCAACCACTCTTACTTCAACCTGAATGGCGACCCTTCTAAGGAAGGTTTCGACCAGGTGATGTATATCAATGCCGACAAGTTCACTCCTTCAGACACACTCTATATCCCAACAGGTGAGATCAAGGACGTAGCGGGAACTCCAATGGACTTCCGCACTCCTACAGAGATTGGCAAGAAGGTGGATTACAACTTCGACCAGATCAAAAATGCCACAGGATATGACCACAACTGGTGCTTGAACACCTATAAGGATGGCAAGGGCGACGACAAGACTGTTTGCGCAAGCCTCTACTCTCCTAAGAGCGGCATCTTGCTCGAAGTGTTCACCAACGAACCTGGCATCCAGGTTTATACAGGCAACTTCCAGGGCACAGGCATCGCTTGCAAGCACGGCATCAAGTATCCTAAGCACGTGAGTGTCTGCTTCGAGAGCCAGAAATACCCAGACTCTCCTACCAAGATTGCCCAAGGCGTGAAGGATTGGACTGACGCCACCTTAAAACCAGGCGAGAAGTACTACTCTCACCTCGCTTACAAGTTTAGCGTGAAGAAGTAAATCATCAAAACAAAAATAACAATCTAAAACAAGAAAAAGAAATTATGAATTGGAATTCAACAGAATTCGTATGGTTAGACTGGTTGGTACTTGCCATTGGTGTGGTAGGTGTCATTTGGGCAGTATGGCATGCAATCGTGAAAGACAGAAAGGCTCAGAAGGGAGAAGACTCTTCTGCTTACCTCTTTGGTAAGGGTGAGCCATGGTACGTAATCGGTATGGCCATCTTCGCTGCCAACATTGGTTCTGAGCACCTCGTTGGCTTGGCTGGTACAGGTGCCAAGAGTGGTGTCGGTATGGCTCACTGGGAGATGCAGGGTTGGATGATCCTCATCTTGGGTTGGTTGTTCGTACCTTTCTATCAGTTGCTCATCAACAAGATGGGTAAGATTATCACCATGCCAGACTTTCTGAAGTTCCGTTATACCCAGCGTACTGGTTCTTGGCTTTCTATCATCACCCTCGTAGCTTACATCCTCACCAAAGTGAGTGTCACTGCACTTACTGGTGGTATCTTCTTCGAGTATCTTTGGGGCTTGAACTTCTGGGCAGGAGCCATCGGCTTGATCATCCTCACCACTATCTTCACCGTATTCGGTGGTATGAAGGGTGTGATGACCCTTTCTACAATTCAGACTCCTATCCTCGTGATCGGTTCTTTCTTGGTACTCTTCCTTGGACTCTCTGCACTGGGTGGTGGTAGCATCACAGCAGGTTGGGCAGACATGATGGATTACTGTGGCAAGTTGAACAACGGCTATGGTACCACTCACATGTTCCACTGGGAGGCTGGTGACTCCATGTACCAAGACTATCCAGGTTTCGTCGTATTCTTGGGTGCCACTATCATTGGTTTCTGGTATTGGTGTACAGACCAGCACATCGTTCAGCGTGTATTGGGCCAGGTACCAGGCGAAAGCAATGAGGAAGTGATGAAGCGTGCCCGTCGTGGTACCATCGCAGCCGGTTTCTTCAAGATTCTCCCTTGCTTCATGTTCTTGATTCCAGGTATGATCGCAGCTGCTTTGGCTCAAAAGGGTGCTATCCAGCTGAACGAGACTGACGCAGCCTTCGCCATCATGGTAAAGAGCGTTCTTCCTGCCGGCATCAAGGGTATCGTAACCATCGGTTTCATCTGTGCACTTGTTGCTTCATTGGCAGCCTTCTTCAACAGCTGCGCTACCCTCTTCACCGAGGACTTCTACAAGCCTTTGAAGAAGGGTATGTCTGAGGCTCACTACGTACTCGTAGGTCGTATCGCCACAGTGGTAGTCGTTGTATTGGGTTTCGCATGGTTGCCTATCATGATGAAGATGGATACATTGTACAACTATCTCCAGGGTATCCAGTCACTTTTGGCTCCAGCCATGGTTGCTGTGTTCGCCATGGGTATCTTCTTCAAGAAGATTACTCCTAAGGCAGGTGAATACACCATGATCACTGGTTTCGCAATTGGTATGCTTCGCCTTGTCACCAACGTCATCACAGATACAGGTAAGGCTACTATGGATGGTACATTCTGGGATTGCACAGCATGGTTCTGGCAGACCAACTGGCTCGTATTCGAGTGCTGGTTGCTCGTCTTCCTCGTTATCTTCATGGTAGTAGTAAGCTGCTTCACACCAGCTCCAAGCAAGGAACAGGTAGAGGCTATCACCTTCACTGCCGACTTCAAGAAGTCTATCCGTGACAGTTGGAATGTATGGGATATCGTAGGCACCCTCGTTGTAGTAGGTCTCTGCGCAGCATTCTACGCATACTTCTGGTAAATCAAACATTTTCCGAAAGGAAACTCCATAGCATTTCAGCAAGCATCATCCTGCCAAAGGACAAGCTTGCTGAAATGCAAAACTCAAAAACAAGAAATAAACATTTAAAACTTGGCTTGAAGCCTATCTATCATAATTTGGCTTAGAAGCCCAACCTATAATAACACAGAAAATCTAGAACATCATGACACAATTTTATAACGAACATTCAAAAGTTTTCGTATCTGTTGACTGCATCATCTTCGGTTTTAATGGCAACCAATTGCAGGTACTCATCGGCAAACGCCAGATGGATCCAGGACGTGGCGAGTGGTCACTCTATGGTGGTTTCGTAGGATTGAACGAAAATCTAGAGGATGCCGCCAATCGTGTCATTCTAGAACTCACAGGCATGAAAGGACTATACATCCGCCAAGTGGGAGCTTTCGGTCGCATCGACCGTGACCCAGGCGAGCGTGTCATCTCCATCGCCTACTGCGCACTTATCAATGTCAAGGATTATGACGATAAGCTTCGCATCCAGCATGGTTTGGAATGGGTAAGTCTGAATGAATTACCACAACTCTATTCCGACCACAACCAAATGATACACAATGCGATTTCTCAGATTCGCCGCCGCATCAACACCGAGCCTCTGAGCTTCAAGTTATTGCCGGCACTCTTTACCCTCACCCAGCTGCAACATGTATTCGAGGCTGTGATGGGCGAGGAAATCGACAAGCGCAACTTCCGCAAGCGCATCAAGGACATCGACTTCATCGAGAAGACGGAACTCATCGACAAGGTTAGTTCCAAGAGAGGCGCTGCCCTCTACCGCTTCAATAAGAAAGCATATGAGGAAGATCCTTCGTTCAACTTGAAATAGAAAATAACTTAAACAATATATATTATGTTAGAAGAATTAAAAGAAAAAGTGTTCAAGGCAAACCTTGACCTCGTAAAGCATAACCTCGTGCTTTTCACATGGGGTAATGTGAGTGGTATCGACCGTGAGAAAGGTCTCGTTGTCATCAAGCCATCCGGTGTAAGCTATGACACCATGAAGGCTAGCGACATGGTAGTAGTTGACTTGGAAACTGGCAAAGTCGTAGAAGGCGACTTAAACCCATCTTCTGATACTCCTACCCACTTGGTACTCTATCGTGCCTTCCCAGAGTTGGGCGGCGTGGTACACACCCACTCCACCTATGCTACCGCTTGGGCTCAGGCAGGCTTGGACATCCCTAACATCGGCACAACTCACGCCGACTACTTCCACGATTGCATCCCTTGCACTGATGCAATGACCGAGGACATGATGGCAGAATATGAGCACAACACGGGCGTTGTCATCGTTGACCGTTTCAAGAAAGACAACATCAACCCAGTTCACACTCCTGGCGTATTGGTCAAGAACCATGGTCCTTTCACATGGGGTAAGGATGCCGACGAGGCTGTTTATCACGCAGTGGTTGCAGAACAGGTGGCAAAGATGGCGTTCATCTCCTTCAGCGTGAACCCTAACACCACCATGAACCCATTGCTCGTGGAGAAGCACTTCAGCCGCAAGCATGGTCCTAACGCATATTACGGACAAAAGAAAAAGCACTAATTTAATAAACAAAATAAACTAACAATAAAAACAACAACAATCATGATTAAGGCATTTGAAAATTACGAGATTTGGTTTGTAACTGGCGCACAGCTTCTTTACGGAGGCGAGACAGTGAAGATAGTAGATGGTCACTCCAAGGATATGGTAGATGGCTTGAACAACAGTGGCATCATCCCTGTAAAGGTAGTTTACAAGGGTACCGCCAACTCTTCAGCTGAGGTAGAGGCCATCATGAAGGCTTCCAACAACGATGACAAGTGTGTAGGTATCATCACATGGATGCACACTTTCTCTCCAGCCAAGATGTGGATCAAGGGCTTGCAGTCTCTCAACAAACCTCTCCTCCATTTCCATACACAGTACAACGCAGAGCTTCCTTGGAAGGACATCGACATGGACTTCATGAACCTCAACCAGTCAGCTCACGGCGACATCGAGTTCGGTCACATCTGCACTCGTATGCGTGTACCTCGCAAGGTAGTAGTAGGTTACTGGAAGAGCGAAGAGGCTCAGAAGCAGATTGCTACTTGGGCTCGTGTTGCTGTAGGTGTAGCTGACGCTCACAACGTACGCTGCTTGATGTTCGGTATGAACATGAACAACGTAGCCGTAACAGATGGCGACCGTGTTGAGTTTGAGCAGCGCTTGGGCTACCACGTAGATTACTATCCAGTATCTTCTTTGATGGAGTACTTCAAGAAGGTAACTGACGAGGAGGCTGATGCCCTCGTTGAGGAGTACAAGAAGGAATACACCATCAAGATCGACGAGTCTGGCGAGGAAGTATATTGGGAGAAGGTAAAGAATGCAGCCAAGGCTGAGATCGCTCTCCGTCGCGTATTGAAGGACGAGGGTGCTATCGCATTCACTACCAACTTCGATGACCTCGGTGATGCAGATGTCAACGATCCTAACTTCTGCGGCTTCGACCAGATTCCTGGTTTGGCTTCACAGCGCTTGATGGCTGAGGGTTATGGTTTCGGTGCAGAGGGTGACTGGAAGACAGCTTGCCTCTATCGTACACTCTGGGTAATGAACCAGGGCTTGGAGAAGGGTTGCTCATTCCTTGAGGACTACACACTCAACTTTGCAAAAGATCAGACTTCTAGCCTCCAGAGCCATATGTTGGAGGTTTGCCCACTCATCGCAACAGACAAGCCTAAGTTGGAGGTTCACTTCCTCGGCATCGGTATCCGCAAGTCTCAGACCGCTCGTTTGGTATTCACATCTAAGACCGGCAAGGGTATCAAGGCAACAGTCGTTGACCTCGGCAATCGCTTCCGTCTCATCGCTAGCGAGGTAGAGTGCATCGAGCCTCAGGAGATGCCTAAGCTCCCTGTAGCTTCTGCTCTCTGGGTTCCACAGCCTTCATTCGAGGTAGGTGCTGGTGCATGGATTCTCGCCGGTGGTACACACCACAGCGCATTCTCTTACGACATCACAGCTGACTACTGGGAGGACTTCTGCGAGATTCTTGGCATCGAGTTCGTCAACATCGACAAGAACACCGAGCTCCGCAGCTTCAAGCAGCAGCTCCGCAACAACGAGATTTATTACATGCTCAACAAGGCGTTGAAATAATAAAATTAGAAGATAATGAGCGCAAAATCAATTATAGAATCAGGTAAAGCCATTCTCGGTATCGAGTTTGGCTCTACCCGAATCAAGGCTGTCTTGATCGACAACGAGAACAAGCCTATCGCACAGGGTAGCCACGAGTGGGAAAACCAGTTGGTGGATGGTCTTTGGACTTACAGCATCGAAGCTATTTGGGCAGGTTTGCAGGATTGCTACGCCGACCTTCGCAAGAACGTGAAGGCTGAGTACGACTGCGAAATCAAGCAGTTGGCTGCCATCGGTATCTCTGCGATGATGCATGGTTACATGGCTTTCGACAAGGAGCAGAACATCCTCGTGCCTTTCCGCACATGGCGTAACACCAATACTGCCAAGGCAGCAGCTGAGTTGTCTGAACTCTTCCACTTCAATATCCCATTGCGTTGGAGCATCTCCCACGTATATCAGGCTATCTTGAATGGCGAGGAGCACGTAGGCAAGATCGACTTCCTGACCACACTCGCTGGCTATATCCACTGGCAGTTGACTGGCAAGAAGGTATTGGGCGTAGGCGATGCATCAGGTATGCTCCCAATCGACTCCAACACCAACAACTACGATGCTGAGATGGTAGCTAAGTTCGACAATCTGATTGCACCTAAGAACTTGGGGTGGAAGATTCTCGACATCCTCCCAGAGGTATTGAACGCAGGCGAAGATGCTGGTGCTCTCACCGCAGAAGGTGCCAAGAAACTCGACCCATCAGGCACACTCCGGGCAGGTGCTCCTCTCTGTCCTCCAGAAGGTGACGCTGGTACAGGTATGGTTGCCACCAACGCTGTTCGTCAGCGCACAGGTAACGTGAGTGCAGGTACTTCTTCTTTCTCCATGATTGTATTGGAGAAGGCATTGAGCAAGCCTTACGAGGTCATCGACATGGTGGCAACTCCTGACGGCAGCCCAGTGGCAATGGTACACTGCAACAACTGTACATCCGACCTCAACGCTTGGGTGAATCTCTTTAAGCAATACCAGGAACTCCTTGGTGTCAAGGTAGATATGAACGAAGTATTCGGCAAGCTCTACAATCACGCACTCGAAGGCGATGCCGATTGCGGTGGTTTGATCGCTTACAACTATATCTCAGGTGAGCCTGTGACGGGTTTGGCAGAAGGTCGCCCAATGTTCGTTCGCTCAGCCAATGATAAGTTCAACCTCGCCAACTTCATGCGTGCCAACCTTTATGCTTCAGTAGCAGTATTGAAGATTGGTAACGACGTATTGTTCAAGGACGAGAAGGTGCAGGTAGATCGCATCACAGGTCATGGCGGTTTGTTCAAGACCAAGGGTGTAGGTCAGCGCATCCTCGCAGCAGCCATCAACTCCCCTATCTCTGTCATGGAGACCGCAGGCGAAGGTGGTGCTTGGGGTATCGCATTGCTCGCAGGCTATCTCGTCAACAACGTAGAGAAGTTGAACCTCGCTGATTACCTCGACCAGAAGGTATTCGCAGGCAACACTGGTGTTGAGATTGCTCCAACAGCAGAAGACGTGGCTGGTTTCGATGCTTACATTGAGACTTACAAGGCAGGCTTGGCCATCGAGCAAGCAGCCGTAGCCAACAAGAAATAAAAAAGGGAGGAGTTAAAGGGAGGTAAAGGCTGTTGTCTTAACTTCTCAGCGACCATCGGGAGCGATAACTCCCTTTAACTTCTTCACTTCTTCACTTCTCCAACAAATGAACCCTCATTTTTTAGGGGGAATACCTAATTCTATCCGTATATAAAAATAAAGAGAGGAAGAATCCTAAAATGAAAAGGCAACTTCCCTCATCATCAACAAAAATCGACAAGATCATGAACAAGACTCTTACAACGACCCTATTATCCGCAATGGTTGCGTTCTCGGCACAAGCACAAGACGTTACTGGTACGATTCATACCCAACAAGGCAAACAGAAGATTTACAAGGAAATCTACGGTCAGTTTGCCGAGCACTTAGGTAGCTGTATCTATGGTGGACTCTGGGTGGGTCCAGACTCCAAGATTCCTAACACCCAAGGTTATCGCAACGACGTGCTCCAAGCACTCAAGGACCTGAAGGTTCCTGTATTAAGATGGCCTGGAGGATGCTTCGCTGACGAATATCACTGGATGGACGGCATCGGTCCTCGCGAGAAGCGTCCGAAGATGCAAAACAACAACTGGGGTGGCACCATCGAAGACAACTCCTTCGGTACACACGAGTTCTTGAATCTCTGCGAGATGATTGGCTGTGAGCCATACATCAGTGGCAATGTCGGTTCAGGTACTGTCGAGGAGTTGGCAAAATGGGTAGAGTACATGACCAGCGATGGCGACACTCCTATGGCAAAGCTCCGTCGCCAGAATGGCCGTGACAAGGCTTGGAAGGTGAAATTCCTCGGTGTCGGCAACGAGAGCTGGGGATGCGGTGGCAACATGCGCCCTGAGTACTATTCCGACTTGTTCCGCCGTTACTCTGTCTATTGCCGCAACTACGATGGCAACCAGCTCTACAAGATTGCATCGGGTGCCAGCGACTACGACTACAACTGGACCAAGGTGTTGATGGACCGTGTAGGTCATCGTGCCAACGGTATCTCCCTCCACTATTACACCGTAACTGGATGGAACGGCAGCAAGGGTTCTGCCACTAAGTTCAGCGACCAGGATTACTACTGGACCATGGGCAAATGCCTTGGCATCGAGGATGTCATCAAGAAGCACGAGGCTATCATGGACAAGGCAGACCCTAAGAAGCAAATCGGTCTCTTGGTAGATGAATGGGGAACTTGGTGGGACGAGGAGCCTGGTACTGTAAGAGGTCACCTCTACCAACAGAACTGCATGCGTGATGCCATGGTGGCAGCCCTCTCACTCAACGTGTTCCATCGCCACTGCGAGCGCATCCGCATGACCAATATCGCACAGGTAGTCAACGTGCTCCAGTCTATGATTCTCACAGACACCAAGGGCACTGGTCACATGGTCTTGACTCCTACCTATCATGTATTCAATATGTACAAGGACTTCCAGGAGGCAACCTACTTGCCAATGGACGTAAAGTGCGACTCCATGGATGTACGTGGTGACAGCCACGCCAAGGACGGCAGAAAGATACCTCTCGTATCAACATCAGCAGCCAAGAAGGCAGACGGCACCATCGTGGTATCTCTCGCCAACGTGAGTCTTGACAAGGCACAGGAGGTAGAACTTGCCTTGGAAGGTGCAACAGCCAAGGCTGTGACAGGTCAGATTCTCGCTTGCAAGAAAGTGAGCGATTTTAACGACTTCGAGCATCCAGACGTAGTGAAGCCAGCGGCTTTCAAGGATGCAAAATTGAAGAAAAACGCCCTCAAGGTAAAGATTCCTGCAAAATCTATCGTGGTTTTGAAAATAAAATAGTACCTTTGAGGCGACAAACCAGCATCCCCCTTTCCACCTGATGGCAAAGGGGTGTGAAAGCTAAGTTTCAGCAGAAAATATTAACACATAAAATACATTTGTATTATGAATGACATTAAAGTAATGAATCATGCAGCAGATAACATCCGTATCTTGGCTGCTTCAATGGTAGAAAAAGCTAACTCTGGTCACCCAGGTGGTGCCATGGGTGGTTCAGATTTCATCAATGTGCTCTTCTCTGAGTACTTGGTATATGATCCAGCAGACCCAACATGGACAGGTCGCGACCGTTTCTTCCTCGACCCAGGTCACATGAGCCCAATGCTCTATGCAGGTTTGGCTATGCGTGGTTTCTTCTCTATGGAAGACCTCAAGCAGTTCCGCCAGTGGGGTTCTGTTACTCCTGGTCACCCAGAGCTTGACTTGCAGCGTGGTATCGAGAACTCATCAGGTCCTCTTGGTCAGGGTCACGCCCTCGCAGCAGGTGCTGCCGTAGCAGAGAAGTTCTTGGAGGCTCGTTTGGGTTCTACCATGATGCAGCATAAGATCTACGCATACATTTCTGATGGTGCCGTAGAGGAGGAAATCTCCCAGGGTGTTGGTCGTATCGCAGGTAACCTCGGTCTGAACAACCTCATCATGTTCTACGATTCTAACGACATCCAGCTCTCTACAGAGTGTGGCGTTGTGATGAACGAGGACACAGAGATGAAGTACAAAGCTTGGGGCTGGAATGTCATCAAGATTAATGGTAACGATGTGGCTCAGATTCGTGAGGCTCTCGACGCTGCTCAGAAGGAGCAGGAGCGCCCTACCCTCATCATCGGTAAGACTATCATGGGTAAGGGTGCCTTGAAGGAAGATGGCTCTAGCTACGAGGCTAGCATCAAGACTCACGGTGCTCCTCTCGGTGGCAATGCTTACGTGAATACCATCAAGCACCTCGGTGGTGACCCTGAGAACGCATTCTTCATCTTCGACGACGTAAAGGAACTCTACGCTAAGCGTGCCGAGGAGTTGAAGAAGATCGTAGCAGAGCGCAAGGCTGCAGAGGCTGAGTGGCGCAAGGCCAACCCAGAGAAGGCTGCCTTGATGGATGAGTGGTTCAGCGGCAAGGCTCCTCAGGTAGATTGGAGCAAGGTAGAGCAGAAGGCTGGTTCAGCTACACGTGCTGCTAGCGCTGCTTGCTTGGGCGTTTTGGCTGAGCAGGTTCCTAACATGATCTGCGCATCTGCCGACCTCTCTAACTCTGATAAGACAGACGGTTTCTTGAAGAAGACCAAGAGCATCGTTCGTGGTGACTTCTCAGGTGCTTTCTTCCAGGCAGGTGTTGCTGAGTTGACTATGGCTGATATGTGTATCGGTATGATGCTCCACGGTGGTGTGGTTGCAGCTATGGGTACCTTCTTCGTATTCTCAGACTACATGAAGCCAGCCGTTCGTTTGGCAGCCTTGATGCAGATTCCTGTTAAGTTCATCTGGACTCACGACGCATTCCGTGTAGGTGAGGATGGACCTACCCACGAGCCAGTGGAGCAGGAAGCACAGATTCGCTTGATGGAGAAGTTGAAGAACCACGCAGGCAAGGACAGTGTTCGTGTATTCCGTCCAGCTGATGCAGACGAGACTACCGTTTGCTGGAAGCTCGCTATGGAGAACATCGACACTCCTACCGCTCTCATCTTCTCTCGCCAGGGCATCGCTAAGTTGCCAGAGGGCAATGATTATGAGCAGGCTGCCAAGGGTGCTTACATCGTAGCAGGTAGCGATGAGAACCCAGACGTTATCTTGGTAGCTAGCGGTTCAGAGGTATCTACCTTGGAGGCAGGTTGCGAGGCTTTGCGTGCCGATGGCATCAAGGTTCGCGTGGTAAGTGCTCCATCAGAGGGCTTGTTCTGTGGTCAGAGCAAGGAGTACCAGGAGAGCGTATTGCCAAAGAACGCCAAGATCTTCGGTATGACAGCCGGTCTTCCTGTAACTCTTGAGGGTCTTGTAGGTGCCAACGGTAAGGTTTGGGGTATGCAGAGCTTCGGTTTCTCAGCTCCTTACAAGGTGCTCGACGAGAAGTTGGGTTACACTGGTGAGAACGTCTATAAGCAGGTAAAGGCTTTCTTGGCAGAGGCATAAGAAGCATCATATATGGTTAGGAGCTTTCTCAGAAGATAGCTCCTAACCTTTTTAATAATAACCTTTAAAATTAATCATTATGGAAGTAAAGACAGTAGGAGTAGCTAGCGACCACGCTGGTTTCCCAATGAAGCAGTTCGTATTGCAGTATTTGGAGAAGAAAGGTTATCCTGTAAAGGATTATGGTACATATAGCGACGAGAGCGTTGACTATCCTGACTTCGGTCACGCCCTAGGCGAAGGCATCGAGAGCGGCGAGGTTTATCCTGGCATCGGCATCTGCGGTAGCGGTGAGGGTATGGCGATGACGCTCAACAAGCATCAGGGTGTACGTGCCGGTTTGGCATGGAGCAAGGACATTGCCCAGCTCATCCGCCAGCACAACGATGCGAATGTCATTGTTCTTCCAGGTCGCTTCATCGACAACAAGACAGCCGAGGCTATCCTCGATGAGTTCTTCTCAGCTACCTTCGAGGGCGGTCGTCACGAGCGTCGTGTCAAGAAGATTCCATTGCAGAAGTAAGATTCTGTGATGATAAAGAAAGCCATCTCTACCCGATACTAGGGTAAAGATGGCTTTTTTTGCATTAAAAATAGAAAAATATCTCATGCACAAATATTTAGCCACAAAAAAGGCTGTCGCACTTTTGAAATGCTTACCTTTGCGCCCAAACGCAAAACAGAGCATATGAATTTGGGGCAATATATTTTCGTGCAGATAACACGCTTTCTTCCGAAGCGTAAATTTGAGAGATTGGTTGAAAAATACAATGATCGTATTGATTACTCTCTATTGATCCTTTCCACCAATTCGTCTGGTGTAAGTATTTCCATCTTGGAGAAACCAAACTACTTTTTACCTGAGTCCTTAATGGATGCACCTATGTGATATACACAGTTCGCTGCTCTCCTTTTTTTTCTATTTTATCTGTCATATTTATATTCATTTTTCCAAAATCACAAATTGTGACTTTGAACATTACCATATTTAACAGCATTCAAAGGTAATGCTTTTAGCCTACTACTATCACACAACCCCTTTCTTTGAAAAGAACGTAAAATTAAGTATTTTAACTCGCTCTAAATAGGACTTTGATTGAATATCAAGAACTTGGGCGTTTGCCTATATTATATAGGTAACAATATGGAAACGAGCGGACTTCTGCTCGTTTCTGTATTTTGCAATATACAAAGAACACCTTAATTCGAGGACAAAGATACGATAATTTTCTAAATATCCAATGAATTACGATGAGATTTTTATGGCAATTAGAACTTTTTGTGTAAAATCCCATGCATAAAATGCAGTTTTCTAAGAAAACATTTGGAGATTCCGACAAAAAAGCGTATTTTTGCAGCAACAAATCCCACCACGCCTCTCAACGATGCGTACCATGGTGGGACTTCGCTTTTTATATGGGTATATGAACTATGCCAACTTATATTCAAGGCTATCCAAGATATTGAGATTTCTCTCCGAACCAAGATGATTCAAGTGTTCTCAATGGAACATGGGACATTTTGCTCCTGTGTGCACATTGTGGCTATAGCCATAAAATAATTGCCATCTTCCCTATGTATGAGTTCGGCGTTATGGCGTATGATGTCGCAATTATAAGATGCATTGTTGCTGCCCTCGAAAGATACATGAGCCATCCTTGGCTCATCGAAAAGATACAAATACTTGTATGGCACAAACACTTGCACTGTTCTTTGATTGATGACCTCACCATTAGCCTCTGGCTTGGATTCTATTACTGGAACATATTGCGGTGTATTACCGCCGAATGTGGAAACAACTCTCACGTTAAATGCTGACGGTACTTATTTGTTGATACGGACATTCAAAAAAAAGCAGAACGAGCGGGAAAAGTTAAGAGGTGTTTTCCAAATGCTTGACGGCAATGTCTTGATGCTTGTGCATCCTTCGAGTGGGGACAATATATTTTATAAGGTGAGGGATATCAATAGTATAATTCTGATAGATTCGTTTGGTAATGAACCTAAAAAAGAGGATAGGAAGAGCTATACCCTGAAGAAGAAAGGATAAAATACAATTAAACTGTGTCAAATTATAATAGTTATAGTTTGGCACAGTTTAATTATAGACACCATTCATAAGTTTATATGTATGGTTCATTGTTACTAACAATGAATAATGTTCCAATTCATTCACATAATGGATACGCCAATAAAATATAAGTATTTAATGGAGAATAAGATTTGATAAACCGTGCTGCATCTATTGATGAGTATTTTTTGTTAAAGTATGCAATATTCAATGCTACTATAATAAACAACTTTGGACGTGTTTTAAAACACAATATATTATAATTTTTCTTTTGAACCTCAACTGAGAAATCGCAATTACCGTAATCAGGGTAATTTAGAACTTTCTCATACAAATGTGGTGGAAGGTCATAAAAAATATTATCTCCTAAAACATAATGCACTGTATGATTTAAATATTTTTTTATTTTTTTTGTGGGTATAGAGCCTGTAGATAAATCCACCACATATCGAATGTCGTTAAATTCAATAATAGAGGGATTGTCTATATATACCGTATCCACTATATATGCCGATAACTCTTTGGTAAGTTTATTTTCATTATAGACTTTGTTTCTAAGAGACGCACATGAAAAGAATAACATTGTGGCACAAATTTGTGCCACAATGTTAAATGTTGTATAAAAAGAATTGCTCATTTTTTACTTTAGGGATTTTACTTTGCCTTTTAGAAGCTGTTTAACTGTAAATTTCGAGTTGTTTATTAGCGTTCCTTTACCAGCAGGAATGCTTTCTCCTTTTTCTGGATTATACCAAGTATTAACCTTTCCTTTAAGAGGATACTTTATCATATCACTAATACTTCCTTTATCCAAGTTATTGTTACGACGTGGATTGGAGGATTCGGATGTCATCAAGCCTTCACTTGAATGTTGAGGCCCCATAGCATGTCCAATTTCATGAGCCCCAGTTTCTGTACCTATTCGTGATTTCTTTATTTGAATATAGTTTCCACCAGAGGTACTTCCATTATTCAAAATACCCATCTTATCATCTGGTACAACTTCAAAGGTGTTGAGGCAGGTTTCTCCCGGATTTTTGTTTAATGCCGATTGGAGAGCATGTCTTGTTGGATAACCTTCTCGTTGTTCAGCTAATTCCACAGTAACATTGAAATTGACATTCAAACTGTATTCGGTTTTCTGGTCACCTTCTTGTATTGCAAAATCATAAGTCCACTTTCCACTTTGTTGATTAAGAATTCCTGCAGAAGCTTTTGCTGCTTCATATGAATCCTTTGTGACAAAGATTACTGCTTTAAATGTTATTGATTTATCGTCTATAATTTCATCATAATCATTACCGTCAGGGTCAATAAATTTTATTGGATTATTAAATGTATAGCAAAAACTTGTTATCCATGGATACTTTTCCTGCATAGGATCAGTTGACATCCACAGGCTGAGGCGTGGGTCATAGTATCTCGCCCCATAGTAATACAATCCTGTCTCCTCATCGAATTCCTTCGCATTGAAAAGATAAGGTGTATTCCAAATGTTGTTGCGTTCCTCAATAAACACTTCACCGAAAGGAACATACTCGATATGCTGCACCACCTCGCCATCAAGGTTGATGATGTAACTGCTGCTACCCAAATGGTCTGGGTGGTAGTAGAACTGCATCTTCTCGTATGAGTCACCCTCTTGGAAATTGTTCTTCATTGCTCTTGCCATTACACGTGCCTGCGCAGCCTCCAAACTGCCATCATTGCAGCAGAAGCCCTTGCCGTCCACATAGTCGTTGTTGTCCTCGCCATTGTACGGCACTGCAAAGGTTGCATAATTATCCTTGATAACCTGCAACTGTTGAGCATATTTAACCTTATAATCAACAGAAAGACCATCGGTCTCACTACCTGCATACTGGATGCGGCTTGGGTCTGAGCCATAAGAGTCGAAGTCACCAATCTTGGAGACTACACGCTGACTACCAATATAGATGTGCTTGGTGTAGCGTCCGCCTTGGTTGGCAACAAGGTATGGACTTACATACAACGAGAACTTGGCTGTGTTCGTGCGACCTCCAGCAAACTCGGAGTTCACATAAACTTGGTCACTCTCGCCCGATGTCTTCACCGTGCGCTCACCGTCTGCATCATACCAATAGTTAGTCACGAAGCCATTGTCATCAGAAGCAAGAAGACGGTTCTCCTCATCCCATTTGAGTTTGCGCTCTGCGGTCTTCTCGTCAGCCACACCGTCCTTCTTTGTACGGCTTATATTGACATAGACAAGATTACCGTTGGCATCATACTCATAAGCATGATTGTTGTTCACATTCTCGCTTTCTGAAGGTGTCTCCTCCGTGCGGTAGTTCACATCCTTCACATTGGCGAGTTGGAATCTCTTACCTGCATCTGCTCCGTATGTATAGGTTAGGTCATAGCCACCATTCAATGTACCATTGAACTGCACATTGTTCTGCGTGAGAATCTGACGCTTCGAGGTGATGCGATGCATATTGTCGTAACCCATCGCAAGAGTATAACTTGCGGTCTTGTTGTCCGCACCTGTATATGTACCTGTTGCCCTGACAAGACGGTAGAGGGCATCGTATGTATAGGTATGCGCCATCTGTCCGCCAGCCTTGCCACTCTGTGGAACTGACGCACCATTTACAACGCTGAGCACATTGCTCACCGCATCGTATGTATAGGCATTGTCCATAATGGTGTTGCCACCACTGTTCACTGTGAGATTCTGCAATCTGCGACGCTGTGGGTCGTAAGTGTAGAAGGTCTCAGCACCATTGCAATACTTCAAGTATGTGCGCTGCTCGAACTTGTCATAGCCAATCTTGCTTACATAATCGTAGCCGTATGACTTGTAGCCATGAACCTTTTCAAGCTGACCACCGAGATTGTAAGAGTAAGTGATTTTCTCCTCATCAGGATAAATCATCTCCAACAGACGGTTGTGGCTGTCGTAAGTCCATTGCGTCACGTAGGTTGCTATCGCCTGGTTAGGCACAATCATCGTGCGGCGGGTCTTTGTCACCTCGCCCATCTTGCCATAGAAGTATTCGATGGCGCCAGTTCCGTCCTCACGGAGCATCAAGCGACCGATGCGGTTCTGCGAAGCGTTGCGACCACCATAGTAATACTTCACGTTGCTCTCCGGATGGTCTGGGTAGTTGATACCTGTCAGACGCTGATAGTCGTAATCGTAAGTGATGAACTTGCCTTCCTTCGCAAGGTTGGCAGTCTGCTTGGTCAGCACATTGCCGAAAGCATCATAAGTGAAACTGGTAATGCCGCTTGCAGGATGGTTCACCTCAGTACGGCGGTCGCCCATATCGTAAGTGGAAGTCGTTACATTGCCCTCCGTGTCGGTGACACGAACAAGACGCTGTATGCCGTATTGCTTGGATTTTATATGGAAAATGTTTCAAAGATATAAGGGAAGTATCCTCTGATAACCCCTGCTGAATTTTAAGGTGGTTTAAAACCTTGTTTTGTTGATACTTTCATATTGCTTCTATTTTTATGTTATAGCTAAAGAACGATTGGCTATTGAATTTATTGCGTTGATTTGCAGCATAATCAGAAAACGCACAATAATATGTCTAACATTTTTTCCATGTCTCACCAAGCAGAGATAACATGGCGACACGCATATTCAAGTCATACACGTTTTTACGCCAAAGGTGTGTCTCTGCGTTCCTGCTCTCCATCCTGCTTCTGTCGCGCCATTCAAATAGGCCGATTACTATGGTACATCCTACGACGATGGTGACAATCGTTATGCCAAAAACCATCCATCGGCAGACATGCCCGGTCTGTTTCTTGTGTTCCATTTTGTTGCTGATTTTTTATAATTCTACTACATTTTGATATGATTTAATTTGTTTGAACTGGCAAAGTTACGGTTGGAATGTCACAATCAAGAATTTTCGCTGCATTTATAACAACTTTTATGGAATAAAGACCTTTATGGGAATGCGATGAAGATGGAGAGGGTTGCAATCATACAATTGGGCATACAAAGACCTTTGTATAATATCTTATAAAAAGGGACTGTGCCATTTCACACAATCCCTTTTTGAAAGAATTTTAATTAGTCTATATTGACTTCAGCTTTATAGCTCTGATAAATTTCTCCTCTATTATTGTATTTAAATAGAAAAGCCGAAATAACAGGCGATCCATAAATGCCAACCATTTTATCTTTTGGTAGGATGTCGCATCTTATCATTCCTTTATATGGCTCCGAAAAATTTGCTATATACATACAAGAATCACAAGTTTCAGGACCGAATATAGATAATAAAGCTTCAGAATATGTTGGAGCGTTCCAAATAAATTTTTTCTCTATTCGATAAGACCAGAGAATTTGTTTGGTCTGAGTATCAACCATATCTGAAAAAATATCCCAATCAAGATCATAAATCGAATCTGAAACACACAGTTCTTTTGAATGGTAATAAACTTGCAGAATATCAAATGCCATATTTATAGCTCTCTGCTCATTTTTATTACCATAAATGATATTCTGAGCTGCTATCGTCAAAGAAGCCCCCAAAATGCACATCAAAAAGAATATTCTCATAATGATTCTCATTTTGTTTTAATATAATGAGCCTTTTTCCCCATGGAACTATTGTACTTCAACGAAGTTAAAGCCGATTCATTAAAAGGAATAATATTACCTTCTTTTGTATGGATCGCTTTATAATTTAACCTTTCTCCATAATTAAACCCTTGTTTGTTGAGTTCATTGCGGATTATATTCATGTTATCAACAACTGGTCCAGTTCCAAAAAGTTCTGTAGAATAATGATAGTCTCCACCTATTGTTGTATGATGAAGTTCATGTAAGAAGGTCATGCCAAAACCAAGCGTATTGCCATCTACACCAACAGCACCTTTAACCATGTTACTGATTTGCTCAAAACTGAGACCTATTTGAGTTCCAGATGTAACAGTACGTTTAGCATGATAGGATACTTCTATCTCGGTTTTGTTGTCAATCATTTTTATCAAGAAATTCCTTGCAGTTTTACTTTCTGCATCTATTTCTTTTCCTTTTTTGTTGGTAATCTTATTAACAATAGGTTTTCCTTCATCATTTTTAGCATATTGCAACTTGTTATCCTTGTCCAAACTGAGTTGTAATCCCGTTTGAGAAGCCAAATCTTTTATTACAGACTGAGTTGTTGACAATTTAAGTTGTTCATCAGCCAAACGAACTTTTGTCATATCAATTTCCATACCTGTAGGATCTGTATATTTCAGCGGATTAGAAATAACATAACTAAAGTTTCGCAAGTGAATATTCACAAGCGTAATTTAAC
>ULUS01025580.1_pt1 | contig 39163 bp, 33 predicted proteins | sample 1958761 | NCBI WGS metagenome assembly ULUS01 (sample SAMEA4835767, study PRJEB28245) | human gut metagenome | biome: gut microbiome; material: fecal sample | place: Denmark | collected 2008
GGTTCACGATGAACGGCACGCGTATGCCGCCCTCGTAGAGCTGTGCCTTGCGTCCCCGGAAACCGGCATTGCAGTTGAAGAGCTTGAGTGGAGCCTGTACGGCGGCGCCGTTGTCGGAGGCGAAGATGACGAGCGTGTTCTCTCTCAGGTGGTTCTTCTCCAGGTAGGCGAGCAGGCGGCCAATGGCTGCGTCCATGTGGGTGACGAGCGAAGCATAGCGCTTGTCGTTCATGCTCCACGACTCATCGTCGTACCACGATGTATTGTCGATGATGTAAGGTTCGTGGGGAGCGTCGAATGCCAGATAGAGGAAGAACGGATTGTTCTTGTTGCGCTTGATGAAACCTATGGCATCATCGGTGGATATGTCTGTATTGTGGCGGATGTGCTTGTCGTTGTCGTTGGCCTTGATATGGATAAGTTGGTCGTTGTCCATGCGGCTGTTGGGATAGTAGTAGGGCGAATTGGAAATGCCCTTGCTGAGCAGCCATCCATGGAACTCATTGAATCCGCGGTGGTTAGGTGCCGCCATGGGGTCGTAGCCGTCGAGGTGCCATTTGTTCACCAGACATGTCTTGTAGCCTGCGGCACTGAGCACGGTGGCTATGGTGGTGTCTTGTGGCAGCAGGTTGGCGCGGCGCACAATGTTCCTCTTCCCGTTCTTCGATACCTTGATGCCTGTCAGTCCGCCAGCAGTACACATGTTGTCGCGTATGCGTGTGTTGCCCGTGTTCTTGCCTGTCATCAGTGAGCAGCGTGACGGAGAACTAATGCCCGAGCCGGCATAACTCTGGTTGAAGCGTGTGCCGGTGGCAGCGAGCTTGTCGATGTTGGGAGTCTTGATGGTCTTGCTGCCATAGCATGACAAGTCGCCATAGCCAAGGTCGTCGGCAAGAATGAAGATGATGTTGGGGCGGTCGGGAGTGGCCTTGGCTGTCTTGCTTTGTGCCCATGTGGCTTGCGCCGGCACCAGTGCTGCAACCAGGGTTCCCAATAAGGCTTTATCCTTCATGTGGTAGCGGTTTATAATTTATAAGGTCTATTGGTTTTATATTTATATGCAAAAGTAACTTAATTCTTTGTATTTGAGGGCTTGTGATTTGATATACGACCCTTGATTTTTGTCAAACAGGTTAGGAGGTATTGGCAAATCCACCGCTTATGACGCGGACTATTGGGCGTTTACATCCTTTGGCTCTTCAAGAAACAATAACAAATCGGTGACGAATGAAAAAGTCCCTGCAGAGAACATTTCTCTACACGGACTCGGAGTTTATACGTGTGTCAGTGTTTAGTAGCCGGGGTTTTGCTCCCAATTGGAAGTCAACTGTCGCTGGTCGTAAGGAATCGGGAACAGGACGTCGCTGGTGATGCTGTTCCATTTCCATTCCAGTGGCGTACCGGTTGTAGCATCACAGTCGGTTACAGCCATACCGTTGTTGTTGGCCTGTTGGGTGGCAGAGAGTCCTTGTACGCGATGGTTGAAGTGAGCAGTCATGACGGCATTGATGCGTCCGGTGCGAACCAGGTCGAACCACCGGTGACCCTCGAAACACAACTCAGTGAAGCGCTCGTTCTCAATGGCAAGGCGCATCTCTTCCTGTGTGGAGGCAGTAGTGCCGGTGATGCCTGCACGTGTACGTACCTTGTCGAGATAAGTTTTGGCTTCACCCGTGCCGTTGGTCTCGTTGAGGCATTCTGCATACATGAGAAGCACGTCGGCATAGCGATAGATGATGTCGTCGCAACCGCTGGCGCAGGTCTTCAGTCCTTGGTTGTGCTTGTCGAAGTATTTCAGTGTTGCCGGTGTATATGCCTCGCCGTTCTCGTTGACGTTCACTTCGTCTGTTTGCTTTGACTTGGTCTGTGAGGTGTCATAGAGCTTGTCGTAGACCATCTCCGTGTAGCGCTTGTCCTGTACATTGCTTCTTAGTTGGTTATAGAGTTCCCAAGTCATTAGCAGACAGCTTACACCCTGCGACGTGAGGATAGTAGACTTTGTGCCATCGGCAAAAGTGTAGGCAGGCTGGGTGTTGGGCGTCACGTTAGGTATGCAGCGGCTCATCAGATAGTTGGCCACCACGGTAGAGCCGTTGTTGAACTGTGCGGCAAGGATGATTTCCTTGTTGCAGGGATTCTCCGAGTCGAAGATGCTGGCGTAGTCGTCCAGCAAGCCGAGCTTAGTAGGATTGGCATAGTCGATGACTTCCTTCAGTGTGGACTTGGCCGAGTTGAAGTCCTTGAGTGTCATGTTTACGTCGGCGAGCATCACTTTGGCGGCAATGCTGGTGGCACGGCCCGTCTTGTTGGCTTCGGTGTAGCTTTCCGGCAGGTCGGCGATGGCTGTGGTCAGGTCGCTCTTGATGAGATTGTAGACATCTTCTTTCGGGCTGCGGTTGTATTTGTAGAGGTCGTTGAAGTTGTCGATGACATGGTCTGTGAGTGGCATCGGACCGAAAAGCCTTACCAGGGTGAAGTAGGCATAGGCTCTGAAGAATTTGGCCTCGCCTTCATATTGCTTGCGGTTTGTCTGACTCACGTTGTCCAGCTTGTCGAGCACGCTGTTGCAACGGTTTATCATGTTGAAGCTGTAGGTCCAGATGTTGTTGATGGTGGCAGAAGAAGCGTCCCAAGTGCCTTCGTTGAGGCTGATGTAGTCGTTCTGATTGTTCTTCTTGTAGTCGTAGGCTTCGTCAGTGCAAAGGCCATTGACCATGATGACGTCTTCCTGCACGTTGCGAAGATAATAGTAGGCGTCGAGCAGAATGTTCTCCACCTCGCTGTCGTTCTTCATGTAGGTTTCCATCTGCATGGTGTCTGGATTGTAGCGGTCAAAGAAGCCGTCGCTGCAGGAGTATAGTCCCATGGTGGAAGCTCCAAGGCAAACCGTCATCATTACTTTGTTGAAATATGTTGTCTTCATAATTAGGGTTCCTTTCTGTTAGAATGTTGCGTTGATACCGAATGTCACCGCTAATGGCTGTTCCGCGGGTCGTCCCACGGCTTGGGCATCGAGTGCCCAGGCCGTGGGCAATGGGTGCCCAAACTTCAGAACGGATTTTGGGCAATCTGCTTGTGGGGCAGTCCTGGTCGGTTCAGTGATAGATAAGTGATAGATTTTTTGGCATCTATCACTCATCTATCACTCGTGTTAACTGGCTGACATACAGTTTAAACCTGTATGTAATTAAGAAAAGTGATAGATGTGATACAAAAAGTGAAAAATTTTACGTGCGCGCTCGCGCGCGCGTAAAAGACATAAAGGAACCGGGCAGCAAGTGCACGATTCGTGTTCGTGCCTTGCTGCCCGGTATAATATTGTATGAGTCTTGCGTCAGAAGTTCCATTTCACACCCAGACAAGGGCGGCATTTGAAACCGGCTGTAGATCCGAAGTTATTGCTCAGTTCTATTTCCGTGCCCACGTTCAGATTGTCGCACCCCAAGTGCCGGCCAACGTTGTACCACAATTGTGGCTCAGAAATGAAGACTGTGTGCTTTTCTGTGCATGAGCCGTCTTCCTTGAAGTCGCAGTCATGATTCTCCCACCAGAAGTCGGCGAAGCCGTCGAAAGTCAGTCCCTTGAGTCCGAAAATGTCCTTGCAGGTCCACACGGCAGTGAGCTGCATGGGAATGTTGCTGCTGTGCTTTCTGATGGTCTTGTAGAGAGCCTTGAGGTTAAGTGTGTTCTGGAAACTTTTGTCGTGCGCAAAATAGTCCACGCCAAAGAGCCATGCCGAGTTGATGGGATAGCTGGCTGTGATGCCGCCATCGTATTCCACATGCAGGCTCCAAGCCTTGAGAGCCGTTTTTTGCCAGAAGTTGAGGCAACGTGAAATCTCGAGATAGGTGCCTCCGGGAGCCAGATTAGGTCCCGATACATGCTGATCGTAGTTGAAATCGTGGTCAATGAAGAAGTAGTTGTTGCCCCACTTGTCGGCCTTGAACATTTCCAGGGTGAGGGTTACAAACTTGCGGTCGGACCCGAAGTCGTAGAACAACTGTGCGTTAGTCTGGCCCTTGGCATGCATGCAAGCCGTGAAAGCCACCAGGAAGAAAAGAAGTTTTTTCATTTTAATTGTTTGTTGTGAAGATTGAATAATGGGGCATGGAAATGCGTGGAAACAAAAAAAGGAATTACCTAAGTAATTCCTTTTCTGCGCTTCAAGATGGGCTTGAACCAACGACCCCCTGATTAACAGTCAGGTGCTCTAACCAACTGAGCTATTGAAGCATTTGTTTGGCATCAGAATGTTTGTTTCTTGATTGCGGTTGCAAAGGTACGACGAATATTTTATTCTTCCAAATATTTTTGAAGAAAAATTGAGTTTGGGGCAAAAAATTAATAAAAAGTGGGTTGAAGTTGGGGATATGTGATGGTAATAATGTACTTTTGTAGGCGAAAATGCCGATGGACAAGTTTGTGCGCATCGGACCTATTGAAACAAATAATCTATATATAATAATGTATAAGAGAAAAATTATCTGGGCAATGCTCGTTCTCTTGAGTCTTCCCTCAATGGCGCAGACCAAGAAAGACCATAACTTTGAGGTGGCCAAGAACCTGGAGGTGTTCAACAGTATCTACCGTAACCTCGACATGCTCTATGTTGATTCGCTCGATCCGAACATCGTGATAGGCAACGGAATCAACTATATGCTCCGCACCCTTGACCCCTATACGGAATACTATCCGCAAGAGAAAAACGAAGAGTTCAAACAACTGCTTACGGGAAAGTATGCCGGAATTGGTGCCATCATCAAGTATAACCTTGCACTGAAGAACGTGGTGATTGACCAACCCTATGTCAATATGCCAGCTGCAGATGCCGGACTGAAAAAAGGCGACGTGATACTTGCTATCGACGATACGACGATGGTGGGCAAGAGCGTGGAATATGTGCGCAATCACCTGCGCGGTGAACCGGGTTCTACCTTCGTGCTGAAGTATAAGCGTCCTGCCACTGGTAAGGTGCAAAAGGTGAAGGTGGTGCGCAAGCAGATACAAATGCCGTCCGTGCCCTACTATGGACTGGTAGACAAAGGTGTGGGCTATATCAACCTGGTGCAGTTCACCGAAGGATGCGCCAAGGAAGTGCGCAGGGCAGTCATCGACTTGAAGCATCAGGGCATGAAAGGCCTTGTGTTCGACTTGCGGGGCAATGGCGGAGGCTCAGAGGCCGAAGCCGTGCAGATTGTCAACCTGTTTGTGCCCAAGGGTAGACTCGTGGTGAGCAACCGCGGCAAGTTGGAACGTGCCAACCACGACTACAAAACCACCGTTGAACCCCTCGACACGGTGATGCCCATGGTGGTGCTGGTGGACGACAACACCGCCAGTGCCAGTGAAATTACCAGTGGCGCACTGCAAGACTTTGACCGCGCGGTTGTAATGGGAACAAGAACCTATGGCAAGGGACTCGTGCAGATGACCATGCAACTGCCCTACAACGGAACCATGAAACTGACCACCAACAAGTATTACATACCCAGCGGCCGCTGCATACAAGCCATCAAGTATGGACACGGTACGGGAGCTTACCAAGAGCACATTCCCGATTCGTTGACAAAAGTGTTCTACACGCTTCACGGAAGAGAGGTGCGCGACGGCGGTGGCATCAAGCCCGATGTTGAAGTGAAACCCGACTCATTGCCCAACATCGTGTTCTATCTGGCATCCAGTGGGCGCGATTCCACTGAAGTACTTTACAATTATGAACTTGAGTATATCAAGAACCATCCGAATGTGGCTGGTCCTGAGACATTTGAACTGACAGATTCCGACTACGAGGACTTCAAGCAGATGGTCGTGAAAAGTGGCTTTACTTACGACCGTGAGAGCGAGAAGTATATGAAGGATTTGGAAAAAATCATCAAGTTTGAAGGTTATTATGACGATGTGAAAACAGACTTGGACAACCTGAAGAAGAAACTCAACCACAACATCTCCAAGGATCTCGACATACACAAGAGTCTTATCAAGCAGGTGATAGCCAATGACTTGATGGCTGCCTATTATTTTCAAGCGGGGTCTATCCGCTGTAACCTCAGGTATGACAAGCAATGGAAGGAAGCGGTCAAACTGCTTTCCGACAAAGACAGGTATGATTCAATATTGAAAGGAAAGAATGAGAAAGAAAAGAAATAATCCCAATTTCCGCTTTATGTGGGGCATCATGATTCTGGGACTGATGGTCCTGGTTCTGGTGGCACTTATCATGCTGTGGAGCCTCCAAAGAGGATAAATAGAGGGAAAATGAACGAAATATAACAAAAACTTTGCGAGTGTGCGGATTTATTCGTAATTTTGCACCGTTCAGTGGAATGAGGAGCTCTCCGAGAGTTCCTCATTTTATTTTAAATAAAACTTATGATTGATAAGAACGTCGTTAAGAAAATTGTAGACGAGTGGCTCGTGGACAAGGACTATTTCCTTGTTGACATCATGATTAGCCCCGATGACAAGATTGTTGTTGAGATTGACCATGCCGATGGCGTGTGGATTGAAGACTGTGTGGCGCTGAGCCGCTACGTGGAAGACCATCTCAGCCGTGATGAGGAGGACTATGAACTCGAAGTAGGATCCGCCGGACTGGGACAACCCTTCAAGGTCCCTCAGCAGTATGCCAACTTTGTTGGCCAAGAGGTGGAGGTGCTCGATGAAGACGGCAAGAAGTACAAGGGCATCCTGAAAAGCGTGGACGGCAACGACTTTGTCGTCACCGCTCGGGAAAAAGTGAAAGTGGAAGGCAAGAAGCGTCCTGTGCTGTCAGACGTGGACCATGCGTTCCAAATGGACAAGGTGAAATATACAAAATACTTATTAAGTTTCAAATAAAAGGTTATGGCATTAAAGAAAGAAGAAGAAGCTCCGAATATGATCGAGACCTTCAAGGAATTTAAGGAAACCAAGAATATCGACCGTACTACATTGGTGAGCGTGCTGGAAGAAAGCTTCCGCAACGTGATTGCCAAGATTTTCGGCAGTGACGAGAATTTCGACGTCATCGTTAATCCTGATAAGGGCGACTTCGAAATCTATCGCAACCGCGTAGTCGTGGCCGACGGTGAAGTGCAGGACGAAAACAAGGAAATCAGCCTTTCTGACGCACGTAAACTGCAGGAAGACTATGAGGTGGGAGAGGATGTCAGCGAACCGGTTAACTTTGCCAAGTTCGGCCGTCGCGCCATCCTGAACTTGCGCCAGACACTGGCATCCAAGATTCTGGAACTTGAGCACGACTCATTATACAACAAATACAAAGATCGTGTGGGTCAGATTATCTCGGCTGAGGTGTATCAGACTTGGAAGCGTGAAATCCTTCTCGTGGACGACGAGAACAACGAACTTATTCTTCCCAAAAGCGAGCAGATACCTGCAGACCAGTATCGCAAGGGAGAGGCTGTGCGTGCGGTGATTCTCCGTGTGGACAACGAGAACAACAACCCCAAGATTATCCTCTCTCGTACCAGTCCGCTATTCCTGCAGCGTCTTCTCGAAGCTGAGGTACCCGAGATTGCCGAGGGCCTGATTTCCATCCGCCGCATCGCCCGCCTTCCTGGAGAGCGTGCCAAGGTGGCTGTGGAGACCTATGACGAGCGCATCGATCCGGTCGGCGCATGTGTCGGTGTAAAAGGTAGTCGTGTGCATGGCATCGTGCGCGAACTCTGCAATGAGAACATAGACGTGATCAACTATACGTCTAACGTGAAACTGTTTATCCAGCGTGCTCTCAGTCCGGCGCGCATCAACAGCATCAACGTGGACGAAGAGAACCATAAAGCAGAAGTATATCTTCAGCCTGAAGAGGTTTCGTTGGCAATTGGCCGTGGCGGTATGAACATCAAACTGGCATCCATGCTCACAGAGTATACCATCGATGTGTTCCGCGAAATCAGCGACAGTGAGGCTGATGAAGATATCTATCTTGACGAATTTTCAGACGAAATCGACCAGTGGGTTATTGACGCCATCAAGAGCATCGGTCTTGACACTGCCAAGGACGTGCTTAATGCTCCCCGTGAAATGCTCGTGGAGAAAGCCGACCTTGAAGAGGAAACCGTTGACAATGTGCTGAAGGTGCTCCGGGCCGAGTTTGAAAAATAACAATCGTCTAACATATAACGCGAAAAAGAAACATAAGAACAGAAGAAAGAATGGGCATCAGATTAAACAAAGCAATACGTGAATTGAACATAGGACTTCAAACGGCAGTTGAATTCCTTGAGAAGAGACAAAACTTGGGCGAGGTGAAAGACGACATGAACTTCAAACTGAACGACGCTCAGTATAATGCGCTTCGTGAAGCTTTCAAGTCGGACAAGGAAGTCCGCACCGAAGCCGAGAAACTCTTCCCCAAAAAGCAAAAGGAGAAAAAGCATGCGTCGGAGACCGCTGAAGGTGGCGCTGTGCCAACGTCTTCGATACGTCAACAATACAAGCCTTTGGGCAAGATAGACCTTGACAGTATCGGAAAACCCTCTGCACCTAAGTCTGCCGCTCATGCTTCTTCAGAGGTGAGCACACCCAAGGCTGCTGCCGTAAGCCAAGGTGAACCAGCGCCCCAACAGGCGGAAAAGAAAGCCGAGGCAAAGCCGGAACCTGTAGCAAAGCAACCTGCTGCAGCTGAACAGCCAGCCTCCGCCGCTCCAGCGAAGGTTGAGGTGAAGCCTGTCGCTACCGATTCTGCAGCTAAATCTTCAGAGGATAGCGCAGCACCGACTGCTACGGACCAGACAAAAATCTTCACCCTCAAGAGTGAGAAGAAACTGGCTAACCGGGTGAACGTGCTCGGCAAGATAGACCTCGATGCGCTGAACCAGACAACTCGCCCCAAAAAGAAGAGCAAGGAAGAACGCCGCAAGGAGCGCGAGGAAAAGACCCAGCAGCAAAAGGGCGACAAGAAAAAACGCGTACGCATCAATAAGGAACGTGTTGACATCAATGCAGCCGCCAACCAACCGGGAAACTCACAGGGGGGCAACAAAAAGAAAAACAACAACGGCAACAATAACGGCGGCAATGCCAACGGAAACAACAAGAAAAACCGCAATCGCAGCAAGAAACCTGTTGAGGTTAGCGAAGAGGACGTTGCACGCCAGGTAAAGGAAACGCTGGCACGACTTACCAACAAACAGAACCAGAACAAGAAGGGCGCCAAATACCGTAAGGAGAAGCGCGAGGCTGTTCAGGAGAAGCTGAATGAGGAGTTGAATGCCGAACAGAAGGAAAGCAAGACGCTGAAGCTCACGGAATTCGTGACTGTGAGTGAACTTGCAACCATGATGGACGTTTCCGTCAACCAGGTGATTGGCACGCTGATGAGTGTGGGTATCATGGTATCCATCAACCAGCGCCTCGATGCCGAGACCATTAACCTCGTGGCTGAGGAATTTGGTTTCAAGACAGAATATGTCAGCGCCGAGGTACAGGAAGCCATAACAGAAGAGGCTGACGACGAAAACGATCTCGTTTCACGTGCTCCTATTGTCACTGTGATGGGCCATGTAGACCATGGTAAGACTTCTTTGCTTGATTATGTGCGCAAGACCAACGTGATTGCTGGAGAGGCAGGTGGCATCACTCAGCACATTGGTGCCTACAATGTGAAATTGGAAGACGGCCGCCAGATAACCTTCCTGGATACTCCTGGACATGAGGCGTTTACAGCCATGCGTGCCCGTGGTACACAGGTTACGGATATTGCCATCATTATCATCGCTGCTGACGACAGCGTGATGCCTACTACCAAGGAGGCTATAGCCCATGCTCAGGCTGCTAATGTTCCTATGGTGTTTGCTATCAACAAGATAGATAAACCGGGAGCTAATCCTGATAAGATACGCGAGGATTTGGCCAACATGAACTTGCTCGTGGAAGAGTGGGGCGGTAAGTACCAGTGCCAGGAAATCAGTGCCAAGAAAGGTATTGGCGTGAAGGAACTTCTGGAAAAGGTTCTTCTCGAAGCTGAAATACTTGACTTGAAGGCTAATCCTAACCGTAAGGCCACCGGTTCTATCATTGAGTCATCCCTTGATAAGGGACGTGGCTATGTGTCTACCGTGTTGGTGAGCAATGGTACACTGAAAGTGGGCGACATTGTGATTGCCGGTACTTACTTTGGCCGTATCAAGGCCATGTTCAATGAGCGTAACCAACGCATTGAAAAGGCAGGTCCTTCAGAACCAGCCATTATCTTGGGCTTGGACGGTGCACCGACAGCCGGTGATACGTTCCATGTGCTTGAAACAGAGCAGGAGGCCCGTGAGATAGCCAACAAACGCCAGCAGTTGCAACGTGAACAAGGATTGAGAACACAGAAGCGTCTCACTCTCAGCGATATTTCACACCGCATTGCCTTGGGTTCATTCAAGGAACTCAACATCATTGTCAAGGGTGACACCGATGGTAGTATTGAGGCTCTCAGTGATTCGTTCCTCAAACTTTCCACCGAGAAGATTAAGGTGAATGTCATCCACAAGGCTGTAGGACAGATTTCCGAGAGCGACGTGACGCTTGCCGATGCTTCCGATGCCATCATCGTGGGATTCCAGGTCCGTCCTTCAAGTGCTGCCCGCAAGCAGGCCGATCAGGAAGGTGTGGAAATCAACACCTATTCAGTCATCTATGATGCCATTGACGATGTGAAGTCTGCTATGGAAGGTATGCTTGACAAGGTGAAGAAGGAGGTAGTGACCGGTCAGCTGGAAGTGCGTCAGGTCTACAAGATTTCCAAAGTAGGAACTGTGGCAGGTGCATTTGTTACAGAAGGCAAAGTACACCGCACGGACAAAGCTCGCGTGGTGCGCGATGGTATCGTGGTGCACACTGCTCCTATCAACGCCTTGAAGCGATATAAGGATGATGTGAAGGAGGTGGCTACCAACTTTGAGTGTGGTATTAGTCTCGTAAACTTCAATGACATCCAGGTAGGCGACGTGCTTGAAACCTTCACTGAAATTGAAGTCCAGCAGAAACTGTAGTAACAATTGTGACCATGTTTCTGCATGGCACGTTATTTGCAATCCATTATAGGGACGGGTACTACGTTTATCCGTCCCTATTTGCCAAATATATATACAAGCTATCATGGATAATAATAAGGTTAAAGACCCAAATGTCGGCATGCAAGAGCGTAAGGAAGAACCCAATGCTTTCGTGAAACAGGTGGCAGACCAGAAATATGAATTTGGTTTTACCACAGATGTGCATACCGACATCATTGACAAAGGCTTGAATGAAGACGTGGTGCGTCTCATCTCCCAAAAGAAAGGGGAACCAGATTGGTTACTGGATTTCCGATTGAAGGCCTTTGAATATTGGAAAACACTAAAACAACCAACATGGGGACATGTGCGTCTGCCGCAAATCGACTATCAGGCCATTTCCTATTATGCAGACCCGCTGGCCAAGAAACCCGTCAACAAAGAGATAGATCCTGAGTTGGAGAAAACCTTCGACAAGTTGGGAATTCCACTTGAGGAACGGCTCGCTCTTAGTGGTACAGCTGTGGATGCCATCATGGACTCTGTGTCGGTGAAGACCACCTTCAAAGACAAGTTGGCAGAGAAGGGTATCATCTTCTGTTCCATCGGCGAAGCCGTGAAGGAGCATGCAGACTTGGTGCGCGAATATCTTGGTTCTGTAGTCCCATACCGCGACAATTTCTATGCCGCTCTCAATAGTGCCGTGTTCAGTGACGGCTCGTTCGTGTATATACCGAAAGGTGTGAAGTGTCCGATGGAATTGAGCAGCTATTTCCGTATAAATGCTCGCAACACCGGTCAGTTCGAACGTACGCTAATCATCGCTGACGACGATGCCTATGTTTCTTATCTTGAGGGATGTACAGCCCCGATGCGAGACGAAAACCAGTTGCATGCAGCTATCGTAGAGATTATTGTCAAGGACAATGCTGAAGTGAAGTACTCTACTGTTCAGAATTGGTATCCAGGTGATGAGAATGGTAAGGGTGGCGTGTTCAATTTGGTGACAAAGCGCGGCGATTTGCGTGGCGTCAATTCGAAACTTTCCTGGACACAGGTCGAAACAGGATCAGCCATTACCTGGAAGTATCCATCTTGTGTGCTTCGCGGTGACAACTCCGTGGCTGAATTTTATAGCGTGGCGGTGACCAACCACTATCAGGAAGCTGACACGGGAACGAAAATGATACACATGGGTAAGAATACCAAGAGTACCATCATTTCCAAGGGTATCAGTGCGGGACACAGCCAGAATTCTTATCGAGGGCTGGTGCGTGCCACCTCTAATGCTGACAATGCCCGTAACTATAGTTCTTGTGACAGTTTGTTGCTTGGCAGTGATTGTGGCGCACACACATTTCCTTACATGGATATTCATAATGATACGGCAGTTGTGGAACATGAGGCAACCACTTCCAAGATTTCGGAAGACCAACTGTTCTATTGCAACCAACGGGGCATTCCCACGGAACAGGCGGTGGGCCTGATTGTCAACGGATATGCCAAGGAAGTGCTGAAAAAGCTCCCTATGGAATTTGCCGTAGAAGCACAGAAACTTCTTTCTGTGTCTTTGGAGGGAACAGTAGGATAAACATAAACCAACAATAGTTTTAAGAATTATGCTTGAAGTTAAGAACTTACATGCCAAAATTGGCGATAAAGAGATATTGAGAGGCATAAACCTCACGATCCAAGATGGAGAAACCTGCGCAGTGATGGGACCTAATGGCTCCGGCAAGAGTACACTTAGTGCTGTATTGGTGGGAAATCCACTTTATGAAGTAACAGAAGGGTCTGTAACCTACAATGGCAAAGACCTGCTTGCCATGAAGCCAGAAGAGCGTGCCAATGAGGGCCTTTTCCTATCGTTTCAGTATCCTGTGGAAATTCCTGGTGTGTCCATGATCAATTTCCTCAAGGCTGCTGTCAATGAAAAGCGCAAATATCATGGACTCCCAGAATTGAAGGCGGCTGAATTTCTTAAGCTCATGAACGAAAAGCGCAAGATTGTGGAACTTGACAGTAAGTTCACACGGCGTTCAGTCAATGAAGGTTTCAGTGGCGGTGAAAAGAAGCGTAACGAAATTTTCCAGATGGCCATGCTTGAGCCTACTCTACGAATTCTCGATGAAACCGATTCCGGTCTTGATGTAGATGCCTTGCGTATCGTGGCAGAAGGTGTCAATAAACTCAAAACGCCTCAAACCAGCACCATCGTCATTACTCACTATGAGCGTTTGCTCGACATCCTCAAGCCAGAAACCATTCATGTGCTCTATCACGGACGTATTGTGAAGACAGCCGGTCCAGAGTTGGCCAAGGAAATTGAAGATCGTGGCTATGACTGGATTAAGGAAGAGGTTGGAGAAAAGTAAAGGAAAGGGTTGAAAAAATGAATAACAACTCATCAGTTACACGGAAGGCTGCTGAACAACAGTATATAGACATCTATAACGAAACACGTGAGGCGATATGCCAACACAGTGCCGAGCCGATGAATGTCTTGCGTGATGGTGCCTTTGATGATTTCAAACGGTTAGGGTTCCCGACACGCAAGGTGGAACGCTATAAGTATACCGACGTGGCGCAGTATTTTGAGCCTAATTATGGTCTTAATCTATCCCGTCTGGAGATACCTGTTGATCCTTATAAAGCCTTTCGGTGTGATGTACCAAATCTGAGCACGTCGCTTTATTTTCTGGTTAACGATGCTTTCTTTGACAAAGCCCTCCCTAAGGTTCAACTTCCTGAGGGAGTGACCATTGATTCTTTGTCTAAGGTAGCTAAGGAAAATCCCGGTTTCATCGAGAATTTTTATGGTAAAATTGCCAATACCGGTGAAGATGCCATCACGGCACTCAACACTATGCTTGCGCAAGATGGCTTGTTGATCCACGTCAAAAAGAATGTGGTGGTAGACCGCACAGTTCAGGTTATCAACATCCTGCGTTCAGATGTAGACATGATGGTCAATCGTCGTGTGCTCATTGTTATGGAGGAAGGGGCTGAAGCCAAATTCCTTTTCTGCGACCATGCAGCTGACGACCGTCATTTCCTCACTACACAGGTGATTGAAGCTTTTGTGGCCGACAATGCTTCTTTGGATCTTTATTGTTTGGAGGAAACCCATGCCAAGAACGTTCGTTTTAGTAATTTGTACATTGATCAGCAGGCCAATAGCCGTGTGAATCATAACATCATTACTTTGCACAATGGTGTTACACGAAACCGCACAGATTTGGTCTTCAATGGTGAGGGCGCAAAATGTAGCCTGTGTGGATGTGTGATTGCCGACAAGGAACAACATGTGGACAACAACACGCTCATCGACCACAAGGTGGGACATTGTACAAGTCATGAACTTTATAAGTATGTTCTCGATGATAAGGCTACCGGTGCTTTTGCCGGTAGAGTGCTTGTGCGTCATGGCGCACAGAAGACAACGTCGGACGAGGTTAACCAGAATCTATGTGGCACCAAGACTGCTCGCATGTACACGCAACCCATGTTGGAAATCTATGCTGACGACGTGAAATGCTCGCATGGTTCCACCGTGGGGCAACTCAATGATCAAGCCTTGTTCTATATGGAGCAGCGTGGCATAAGCAGGAAGGAAGCTAAACTGTTGCTTGAATTCGCCTTTATCAACGAAGTCATCGATAAAATGCAAATGGAACCGCTCCGCGATCGTCTCCATCACTTGGTGGAGAAAAGATTCCGTGGAGAATTGAGTAAGTGTGAAGGATGTAAACTCTGCAAATAATTTAAGGGAGGCACTATAACTATGTACGATATCCAGAAAGTTCGTCAGGATTTCCCCATTTTATCGAGAGAAGTCTATGGTCATCCGCTCGTCTATCTTGACAATGCGGCTACCACTCAGAAACCTCTTTGCGTGCTTGATGCTATGCGTCGTGAATATCTTAATGTCAATGCCAACGTGCATCGTGGTGTTCACTATCTGTCGCAACAGGCCACCGATTTGCATGAGGCTGCCCGTGAAACAGTGCGAAAGTTCATCAACGCGCGCTCCACTAACGAAATCGTGTTCACCCGCGGCACAACAGAGGGACTCAATCTCATCGCTTCTTCTTTCAGTGATGAATTCCTTGGAGAAGGCGACGAAGTGATCGTGTCCACCATGGAGCACCACTCCAACATTGTGCCCTGGCAATTGCAGGCTGCCAAGAAAGGTATAGCTCTCAAGGTGATTCCTATGACAGATTTGGGAGAGCTTGACCTTGAACAATTCGCCCAAATGTTCACGGAGAAGACGAAACTTCTGAGCGTTACACAGGTTAGCAATGTTCTGGGCACAGTCAACCCTGTTAAGGATATGATACGTGTTGCTCACGACCATGGTGTCCCCGTTATGGTGGATGGTGCCCAGAGTACTCCACATTTTAAGGTAGATGTTCAAGATTTGGACTGTGAGTTTTTTGTGTTCAGCGGACATAAGATTTATGGTCCTACGGGCATTGGTGTCCTTTATGGAAAGGAGGATTGGCTCGACCGCTTACCTCCATACCAAGGGGGAGGCGAAATGATAGAGAGTGTGAGTTTTGAGAAAACAGTCTTTGAGAAACTCCCTTTCAAGTTTGAGGCAGGTACCCCCGACTATGTGGCAACTCATGGACTTGCCACAGCTCTTGACTACGTATCGAATCTTGGCATGGACAATATCCAAAAACATGAGCGTGAACTGACAGATTATTGCATGAATCAGATGCGCATCATCGATGGAATCAGGCTTTTTGGAGAATCTGCCGGCAAGGATGCCGTAGTGAGTTTCCTCGTTCGCGACATTCATCACCTTGACATGGGGACATTGCTCGATCGGTTAGGCATTGCCGTACGCACCGGTCATCATTGTGCTCAGCCGTTGATGATACGATTTGGTATCCAAGGAACAGTGAGAGCATCGTTTGCATTGTATAATACGAAAGAAGAAATAGATGCCCTTGTGGCAGGAATCAAGCGTGTCGCCCAAATGTTTTAGGGCGACCGCTTTGTTTTTAAATTAATACTCTTATGCTTGAACCCCACTTTTATACCGATTTGATCGAAGCTGGCTGCGATGAGGCAGGACGTGGATGTTTGGCTGGCAGTGTCTATGCAGCAGCAGTAATATTACCTTCAGATTACGACAATCCTGAGTTTAACGACTCAAAAAAGTTGACGGAAAAGAAACGTTATCTGTTGAGAGAGCAAGTGCAACGCGATGCTGTGGCATGGGCTATAGGTGTTGTCACTCCCGATGAAATCGATAAAATCAACATCCTCAATGCCAGTTTCCTCGCCATGCACAGGGCTTTAGATCAATTGAAAGTTCGGCCCGAAGCTGTCATAGTTGATGGAAACAGATTCAAGCCCTATCATGATCTACCTTATACAACCATTATCAAAGGTGACGGCAGATACCAGGCCATTGCAGCTGCAAGCATATTGGCAAAGACTTACCGTGATGATTACATGGCTGAATTGGCTATCCAATATCCACAATATGATTGGCAAAGTAATAAGGGCTATCCTACCAAAAAACACCGTGAAGCCATAAAGAACTACGGAATTACCCCTTTTCATCGGCGTTCTTATAATTTGTTGGGAAGTGAATTGAAACTTGATTTCAAGTAGTTTAACTATTCAACACCCTTTTCCCGTTCTTTTGCCCCCTGACGGGAGCGTAACGAACGGAGACTGGAAGGCGTGATACTGAGTGTTTCCTCGATTTCATCGTTTGTTTTACCCATTTCTTGCAACAAGAGATAAGTGTACATGTGTGGCGTGATTCTTGAATATTTCTCTTTCCATCGGGCGTAAAGTTCCGGCTGTTTAATCATCACGTAGTCCAATAAATATGTCTCTGCGCATTTAATATCAGCAGGTATGTGTTCGCCCTGTGCTAATGCTTCATAGACAATTCTCCCTAAACGCAATCGTTCCCTGATGTTCTGCTGTAATAATTCAATTCTCCGTTCCAACGCAAGTATCTTGTCGTTATTGTTCGCTTCAGACATCTTGGTTTCCTCCAGTTCTATTTTTAGAGAGTCAACGTCAGTTTTCATCCTTTCTATTTCCGAAGTGTGAATGTCTATGCTTGTTTTCCATTTGCTGTAAAAGTGGAATCCGAAACCAATACCTATGAGAAAGAGGACGACAAGAATGCAAATTAGAATAACATTGTGGAATTGTGCTGCAGCACTTTCCTCCTTGCTTTCGTGCATTAAGTTTTCTTTCTCGTTCACCACCTCGTCAGCTTCAAGTAATGACAAATATGCGTTTGCAGCTTCTTTGTAAGAATGTTTGTTCCACAGCGTATAGACTATGCGGAGTTCTATAGCTTCGTTGGTATTGGTCGATAGTTTTTGTCCCATGGCTTCTCTCAGCATCTTTTTAGCATTGGCTGTGTCATTATAGTATGCCAATTGTCTGGCCGTAAAGCACAAAACCTTCTTGTAGGAGCGTTCTTCAAGTTTCCTTTTGAAAAGGGGAGCCTGTTTGTAGATGAATTGTGCAGCTGTGTCGCTTTTTGCCATTCTCATGGTTACATACAGATAATGGCTGATGGCTGTTAGGAGCGAATCTGTGTTATGTAAATCCGTTATGGCTACAATTAGTTGGCGCGCATATTTTTCAGATTGGCTATTCCTGAATTTGGCATCGTAACTCCACGCATTGCAGATATAGTAGTCATAGAGTTGTTCCAAGAAAATACATTTCCAATAGTTGCTGTTTCTCTTTCTTGCCAAGTTTATACCCTCTATGGCATAGTTTTTCCATTGTTCTTTTGCATTCACACGAAAGTCAAAGTCATCCGCTCCTTTGTCTTTGGAAATCTGATTCGCATTTTTTATTTGTCGTTGATATTTTTTGCATGAGTCAAGGCATAACGTGTATTCCTGCTGCCAAGCATCTTCTACTTCGTTTCGGTTGTCACATCCCGTTACCGATAGAGCGGAAAGAACGAAACTTATGATATAAATGATTTTTTCATGTCTACTGTTGTTTTGTGATAGATAATGGTTTGCCGTGAGCCTGTGCCTGATCATAAATAGGACGGATAGAGTCCATGTATATTTTGTTGGATTTCATAAAGGCTTTAATTTCGTTTATGGCATGGTTGCCCATGTCGTAAAACTCATAGCGATACCAGTGTTTTCCCATAGGTTTTACGTCAATAATGTGTGAATAACCCTTGCCGTCTTGTACGGATGAACGGAATACCCATCCAGCTAATGCCCGCTCGTTACCACTATATTCTTCTGCGTAAATATGGTGCAACTCGATGATGAGTCTTTCCGTGCAGTGATCGTAAAGAAACTTGTCGTCGTTGTAACGCTTTAGGTTATACATCTGTTGGATGAATGTACAGATGGTTTGTTCCTTGTCTATGCTGTCTTCTTTCATCATGGCGATGGAATCTTGACGCAATACAGTTTGCAGGGAATCTTTTGTTTTTACGTCCCTACTTGTTGCCTTCTCCTGTCTGCAAGCCGTCATCAAGATAGCCGCCAACAGGAATCCTAATAATATAATTGTATTCTTCATTTTTCCTTTTTTTGTTTTTAGGTAATTCCGTATAGTCAATGCTCATAGTATATTTCCGTTATTAATGGTAAATGGACGTTCTTCCTTCCCGTTGGTCTGGTCGTGAAGTATAAATAGGGCGTTGTTCGGTAAATCATTGAAATGCAGAGTCTCATTTTCGGCTGTTTGTATACGGTGGACAACCTCTCCATTCTCTCCATAATAGCAGAGTGCATATTGGTGCCCTTTTGTAATGAAGTTGTCATCGTTGCGCGGCATATATTTTATCTTGTCAATTCTGACGGGTTTACCAAAATCTACAGCCAACATGGCATTGTCTGCATCTTGCGTTTGGTAGAATGAAAGAACTAAAGTTTCCTTACCTTCAGACTCGTCCGGCGTATAGCAATTGTGCTTCCACTCGTCTTCGCAATTCATGAAATCTCCGCAAAGCAGGCATTGGGTCCTGCAAATTTCCACAGCTTCACAAGGTATGGGGGATATGTAGGTGAATCCGTTTTCTTCCTCACACTCATATCCATACTCGTTGTCAAGAGTCTGTGCCTTGATTGTCCCCTCGTTGTAGCCTGTGATCATGGGCAACAAATTTAGGACAAAGGCGAAAAATATCAAAATTCTTTTCATGGGTTAGTTCTCTTTTAAACAATTATTGCACGTAGAGTCTGTTGTCCTGCAATGATGCTGAGAATGTAGTGCCCTTGTCTTAGATTGGTGTAAAGTGTAGTGGTATGTTCCCCAGCATCCATCATGCCGAGACCGTTAGAGTAAACACAGACGCCGCTTTGGTCGTAAATCCGTGCTGTGACGGCTCCTTTTTCTGCCAAAGAGTAAGTTGCGTTCAGTTCTTCCCCGAAAGGATTGGGAGATACTTTGATGTTGCCGGATGGTATGCGATGCCGAGTGCGTTCATGGCGTATGCGTTGCTGTCGTTGACGGCATGTCTTCTCATCACGTCCAGGGCTTGTTGTGTGCTCATGGTCTTGTCTATGCCTTTAAGCGTTTCCATGTCCGGGGTGAAACTTTCCGTTGTTCCCTTTCTCCAATAATTTGCTTGATTTGTGGAGAGAACCTTTTCATTACCCTGTAGTTGATGCCTAGGTTGGCAAAGGCTTCGGAACTTGCAAGTGAGGCTTGTTCTCTGACGGTTTCCGCTCTCTCTTTCATCACGTTTTCCTCCCAGTCGGTGGACAGGATAGATTGTGCCTTGGCATGGGCCGTCGTGAGAAGTGTTGCGCATAGGCAAAAGACAGTTTTCAGTTTCATTGTTTTGCTTTTTTATTGGTTAAAGTATAGTTTCGTCATAGGCAAAGTTATATGCTTTTACTAATTCCAGCAAACAGATACGACAGGAGCGTTGCAATGTGGTATTTCTTGTAAGTGCTTGTTGTGTAGTTGTTTAATGGATAAACGAACAGAAAGCCAGGCTTAAATTGCAACAAGAAATGTCATGCTTTGTACGATATTATATCCGTATCTGTACCAAAGGTTTCTGCTATGACTATTGAGAGGTTCTTATTGAGCCGATGAAGAAGGACTGTCTTGGCTACTTGTCGTGTCGATGGCATAATAAAGAAAGAAGCCTCCTATTCAGCAAGGGTGAATAGGAGGCTTCTTGAAATGTATTGTCTGTAATTACAGAATCTTGTGATAGAGGGCTATGATGTCTTCCTTGGTTACTTCACGTGGGTTGCCAGGAGTGCAGACATCGGTGATAGCTTGTTCGGCAAGGGCAGGGATGTCGGCCTCTGTGATGCCCAGTTCGCTCAGGTGCTGAGGAATGCCCACGAGCTTTGACAGGTCTTCGATGGCGGTGCAGGCAGCTTCGGCAGCCTCCTGGTTGGTCATTTCTGGCTTGTATACACCACATGCCTTAGCTATTTCCACGTATTTGTCAACACAAGCAGGCATGTTGTAGCGCATCACGGTAGGCAGAAGGATTGCGCAAGCCACACCGTGTGGTACATCGTGCAGGGCACTCATCGGGTGAGCCATGCCGTGGTCTACACCAAGACCTACGTTGGAGAATGCCATACCGGCGATATATTGTGCCACGGCCATGCCGTTGCGTCCCTCGGGATTCTTGGGGTCGTTGACTGCCATTGGCAGGTATTTGTGGATCATCTCGATAGCCTTGATTTCGAACATGTCGCTCATTTCCCAGGCTGCCTTGGTGATGAGGCCCTCGATGGCGTGTGTCATGGCATCCATGCCGGTGGCAGCTGTGAGGCCCTTGGGGAGTGAGTACATCAGTTCGGCGTCGATGATAGCAACGGCAGGAATGTCGTTGGGGTCAACGCACACCATCTTCTGCTGGCGCTTCTCGTCGATGATAACATAGTTGATGGTGGTTTCAGCAGCTGTGCCGGCTGTGGTTGGCAGAGCAACGATAGGCAGACACTTGTTCTTGGTGTCGGCTACGCCTTCGAGTGAAATCACGTCGGAGAACTCGGGGTTTGTGCAGACGATGCCGATGCCCTTGGCTGTATCCATGGACGAACCGCCACCGATGGCCACGATAAAGTCGGCACCGGCTTTCTTGCAGGCTGCTACGCCATTGGTCACATTGGTCACTGTCGGGTTGGGCTTCACCTCGTCATATATTTCGTAGGGGATGCCGGCTGCATCCATCACGTCGAGTACCATTTTGGCTACGCCAAACTGCATCAGGCCTTTGTCGGTCACCACGAGGGCTTTCTTCCATCCGCGGTTGGCTACTACTGTGGCGAGCTCCTTGCGAGCACCAGGTCCGAAGTATGACACTTCGTTGAGAATAAATCTGTTTACCATAATGTTTTAGATTTTATTGGTGATTATTTGTTGATAATGAGTGTCTGTTTTTCAGTGTTGCAAACTTACAAAATATTCTGCAAAACTGCGCTCCGTTAATCATTTTTTAAGGGTTGTTTTATCAAAATATAAGGTTGTGGTCTTTGGCGTAACGTTATTTAGCTTTTCGTGTTACGCTGTTTGGCTGGGAGTTAGTAATTTTGCACTCTGTTTTTAAGGAAGGTTTACAGTCGTGATGAAAAAACTTTTGACTTTATTGTTCCTTTGTGTCTGCACATCAATATGGTCGCAGTCCAACGAGTCGGCCCGTCATTCCATTTGGGTCGGTACTTGGGCATCTGCACCGCAAGAGGTGGTGAGAAGTTTCATGCCCTTCAATAATGACATGACAGAGCGTTCTGTCAGGCAGAACGTGAGAGTGTCTGTGGGAGGTGAGGTGATGCGTCTTGAATTGTCAAATGTGTTTGGGTCTGGAGAAGTGAAAATTGCCTCTGTCTATGTGGCCCCTGCTCTTGATAGCTACAAGATTGACGCCAAGCGTGCTGTCTGGCTCAAGTTTCGCGGCAAGGACAGTGTGACCATCGTGCCGGGCAGGTCGGTTTTTTCCGATGCTGTGCGCTTTAAGTTTGCCGCCAGGCAACGGCTGTCTATCACTATCAACTATTTAAAAGCTCCCAACGAGCCGACTGTGCACATGGGATCGCGTACCACATCGTTCATTCTTCATGGCGCGACCACACCGCAGACAGATTTCCGCGAATCGTTTCGGGAGGACCATTGGTTTAATATCGCAGCTGTTGACGTGATGTCGGCAAAGGCGAGGGCTGTAGCAATCCTTGGCAACAGCATTACCGACGGCAAGTGTTCCACGACAAATGGTGACGACCGTTGGCCCGACTTCCTGTCGGAAGTCTTGCCGGAAACAGCTGTGCTTAATCTGGGAATAGGGGCTAACTGTGTGCTTTCCAAGTTTATTGGTCAGCCTGGAGAGAAGCGCTTTGACCGTGACATATTAGAGCAGCGTGGTCTGAAGGCCATCCTCGTGTTTGAAGGAACAAACGATCTCGGGCGAAGCCGCGACGGCATGGTGTGTGCCAAGGAACTGATAGCAGCTTATCGGGGGTTCATTCGCAAAGCCCATCAACGTCACATCCGCATTTACGGTTGCACCATTCTTCCCTTCAAGCGCAGTCCTTATTACAGTTATAACCACGAGCGTGGTCGCAACACCGTGAACGACTGGATACGTCATAGCGGAGAGTTTGACGGCGTAATAGACTTCGATAAACTCATGTGCAATCCCTTTGACCGTGCAGAGTTGCGCCCTGCTTGGCAAGCCGATTGGCTCCATCCCAATCCTGCCGGCTACCGTGAAATGGGGAAGTATGCAGCAGAAAGGTTGAACATATTGCTTAAACGATAATTTTTCTATTCACAGAGTTGTATGAAAAAGTTAAATGTAACATGCTCGCATGTAACAGGATAATTTCCGTTATTGATTTCTCCTTGTTTATATGCAAGGATTTTGAACTTTATCCTATCTCCGCTTTTGAGGTCGCGTGGAAGAATTTCTTTGTTGTAGACCCAACGATAAGTCTTAATTATCTCATGCTGGGAGTCTATATAAATCAAGAGCTTTTCGTCACAAATCTTTTCATCGACGTCAAAAACGAGACCTACTTGTGAAAAATTTTCCTTTTCAACTGTTGCGGTAAAGCAAGTGTCGCTTTTTGTAAACGGAGTGAAACCATCAGGGTACACTTTGGGGTTATCATCATTGTCATGACAAGCGACAAAAGAGAAACAAAATAATATAGTGAAGAATGGAAATAATAAATGTCTCATAATTATTTGATTTTAAAAGTTCGTGATATTCTGTTTACTTGAGTTATCGTTTCAATGATATAAACGCATATTGCAGTGGCTTAACCTCTATCACCATCCCTTCATCTGTTACTTCATTGGGTGAGTCTTGCTTCCTAGGTTGCAGTGGCTTAACCTCTATCACCATCCCTTCATCTGTTACTTCATTGGGTGGGGCTTGCTTCCAATATTAAAATTGTTGAGGGAATAAAGGGTTGTTATTGCAAGTCTTTCCTAATATCATATCAGGTTCACACCATATTATCTTTTTGTCGGATGAGAGTTTTGGGATTATTTCTAATATGTCATCGGAAGACTTTACATTGCAGTTTAGATAATAAATGTTTCCTCTTTTTTATTGATGGATAAAACATCCTTGTATGAGGAAAGGATGTTTTATATATAAGTGGAATCTTTAATTTCTAATATTATCTTAGGCAAAACCTTAATGCCTTCTGCGTCTTTGGTATGATATGATTTTGAGACAAATTGATTTGTCGCATTAGAATGTACTGTTGCGGAACTTAGGCTTTCGTCAGGAATAAGTTCAATAAACTGGTTGTTGTAATAAATAGCCAGTTTGGCAGAAAGCTCCATAAAATGGGGCTAATAGGGGTAAAAAGGTAAAGATGATTTTTTTTCATAGGGCGAGTTTTATTGTGTGCATATTTACATTAATATTTGCAAATGTAGAGATTAAGTAGATTAGTTCCAAGCATTTTTAGTTCTTTTTTTTTATTCAACTCTTTGTATAATCTTCTTTTTGCAGTAACTTTGCACCCGATTTTCAAGTAAAAAGATATAATTCAGGTTTTAATAAAACGTTCTACAGGTTATGATGATTCGACAGTGTGCCATCCTTTTTGGATGTCTCGCGTTGGGTGAACTTTTGATTTATCTCACCCACATCCAGCTACCCTCCAGCATTCTGGGCATGCTCATCCTCACTTTGTTGCTGAAGTTGAAGGTCATTAAGCTCGAATGGGTGCAGGGGCTTTCCGACTTCTTGGTTGCCAACATAGGCTTCTTCTTCGTGCCGCCCGGCATCGCCATCATGGTCTATTTTGATATTATTAAGGCGCAGTTTTGGCCCATTGTCATTGCTTCGGCAGTGTCCACCGTACTGGTGCTTGCCGTTACGGGGTGGGTACACCAGATTATGGGCAAGGTCTTACATAAAGAGGAGGTGGAATAACGATGGACTATTTCAACAACGAATTCTTTCTTATCGCACTGACTTTCAGTGTTTATTTCTTCGGAAAGTTGCTGCGCAAGTGGACGGGCTGGGTGCTCATGAATCCCATCCTCGTCACTATTTGCATACTCATTGCCTTCCTGAAACTCACGGGCGTTAGCTATGAAACCTATCAGGAGGGTGGCCATCTCATTGAGTTTTGGCTTCGTCCGGCAGTGGTGGCGCTTGGTGTGCCACTCTATTTGCAGTTGAGCAAAATCAAGCAACAGTTCTGGCAGATACTTTTTTCCGAGTTTGCCGGTTGTGTGGTGGGCTTGGTGTCAGTGGTTCTGATAGCCCGCGGCATGGGCGCCTCGCGTGAGGTTATCCTTTCGCTTGCCCCCAAGTCGGTCACCACCCCTATTGCCATGGAGGTGACCAAGGCTGTAGGCGGCATTCCCTCGCTCACGGCGGCAGTGGTGGTGTGCGTGGGACTGCTGTGTGCCGTGTGTGGCTACAAGACTATGGGCTTTGCCCGTGTGCGCAGCAAGGCTGCCCAGGGACTTTCCATGGGCACGGCAGCCCATGCGCTGGGCACCGCCACGTCGATGGATGTGAGCCGTGTGCATGGTGCCTATGCCAGTCTCGGACTGACTTTGAACGGCATTTTCACGGCGCTTATGACGCCAACCATCATTGATTTGATGGGCATATAGAAGCGAAAACATAAGGGGCAAAAGGCAGAAACGTGCTTGATGGTTCGGGAAAACCGACCTGCCACGATGCGCTAATGGCAGAGTTACGACTTGTTAATGGCAGAGTTACGACCTGTTAGTGGCAGACTTATGACTTGCCCAGGGCTTTTGGCTCTGCGTGTACGAACTGACGGATAGAATTGTTGCAGTCTGTTTCTTGGCGTTTTTCGGGCAGTTCATCCCCTTCAACCAAGTAGGTCGGATTGCCGCAGCAGGCTCCCCTCTTTTGAAGCACAGCTTCCCGGTCTTGAGCCATGCACAAATTTCTTCCTGTCAAAGAATTCAAATATATAATTTTTCTCTTCGCTTACTCAGAATTTTACACTAACTTTGCAGACAAAAGAAAACAAACATATAAAGCACAAATATTATGGCAAAGAAAGCACTTTTGATGATCCTCGATGGATGGGGCATCGGCAAGCATGGTGCTGGCGACGTGATCTACAACACGCCAACACCTTATCTCGATTATCTCACGGCAGTGAGCGCACATTCACAACTCATGGCATGCGGCGAAGACGTGGGCTTGCCAGACGGACAGATGGGCAACTCTGAGGTGGGACACCTCAACATCGGCGCCGGCCGCATTGTCTATCAGGACCTGGTGAAGATTAACCGTGCCTGCAAGGACGGCTCCATCATGGAGAACGAGGGCGTGGTGGAAGCCTATACATACGCTCAGAAGACAGGCAAGAAGCTCCACCTTATGGGCCTCACCTCAACGGGTGGCGTGCACTCTTCACTCGACCATTTCTTCAAGTTCCTCGAGATAAGCAAGCATTACGGACTGAAGAATACCTACGTGCACTGCTTCATGGACGGTCGCGACACCGACCCCAAGAGCGGCAAGGGATTCATCGAGCAGATGACCAAGGCCTGTGAAGAGAACGATGCCCACGTGGCAAGCATCATCGGCCGTTTCTATGCCATGGACCGCGACAAGCGCTGGAACCGTGTGAAGGAAGCCTACGACCTGCTCGTAGAGGGCAAGGGAAAGCAGGCCGACGACATGGTGAAAGCCATGCAGGAAAGCTATGACGAGGACGTGACCGATGAGTTCATCAAGCCTATCAACAACGCCAAGGTGGACGGAACCATCGACGAGGGCGACGTGATTATCTTCATGAACTTCCGCAACGACCGTGCCAAGGAACTCACCCAGGTGCTCACCCAGGAAGACATGACGGCAGAAGGCATGCACACCATCAAGGACTTGCACTACTACTGCATGACTCCCTACGACGCTTCGTTCAAGGGCGTGCACGTACTCTTCCCCAAGAAAGACGTGGAAGACACACTTGGCGAGTATCTCAGCAAGATGGGCAAGAAGCAACTCCACACGGCAGAGACTGAGAAATACGCTCACGTGACCTTCTTCTTCAATGGCGGACGCGAGGCTCCTTATGAGGGCGAGGACCGCATCCTGGTGCCTTCGCCCAAAGTGGCCACCTATGACCTGCAGCCCGAAATGAGTGCATACACCGTGAAAGACAAACTGGTGGGTGCCATCAACACCCAGGAGTATGACTTCATCGTGGTGAACTTTGCAAACGGCGACATGGTGGGCCACACAGGCATCTACAATGCCATTGCCAAGGCCGTGCATGCCATTGACAACTGCGTGAAAGACGTGGTTGAAGCAGCTAAGGCTAACGACTATGAAGTGATTATCATCGCTGACCACGGCAATGCAGACAATGCCATCAACCCAGACGGCACCCCGAACACGGCCCACTCGCTCAATCCGGTACCCTTCATCTATGTGACCGACAACAACAGCGCCAAGGTGAAGAACGGACGTCTGGCCGATGTGGCTCCTTCCATTCTCCACATCATGGGACTGGAGCAGCCTGCCGACATGACCGGCGAGAACCTCATCGAAGACAAGTAGAATTATACTAATCACACATAAGGCGGATGCCGCACAGCGCATCCGCCTTTTTTGATATTCATCCCTATGAACGTAAAGATTGAAGAGTCGTGGCGCAGCCACATAGGCAGTGAGTTCGACAAGCAGTACTTCCTTGACCTCACCCGTTTTGTGCGCGAGGAGTATCTGCACTACACCTGTTATCCGCCCGGACCGCTCATATTCAATGCCTTCAACCTCTGTCCTTTTGACCGGGTGAAGGTGGTCATCATCGGACAAGACCCCTATCATGAGCCGGGACAGGCTCACGGACTGAGTTTCTCTGTCAACGACGGCGTACCCTTCCCGCCTTCTCTGCAGAACATCTTCAAGGAAATCTGTGACGATCTCCACAAGCCGATGCCGACGAGCGGCAACCTTACGCGTTGGGCAGAACAAGGCGTGCTGCTCCTTAACGCCACCCTCACAGTACGCGCCCACCAGGCAGCCAGTCATCAGCGGCATGGATGGGAAGAGTTTACGGATGCCGCCATACGGGCTCTCAACGCTGACCGCGAGCATCTTGTGTTTATTCTCTGGGGATCATACGCACGCAGCAAGAAAGCGCTGGTTGACTGCTCACGCCATTTGGTGCTTGAGTCTGCCCATCCGTCACCACTCTCTGCCTATCGCGGCTTTTTCGGCAATCATCAGTTCTCCCGTTGCAACGCTTATCTTGAAGCCAATGGGGAAAAGGCGATAGATTGGTGAGTAGTGGATGAATGATTGATTATTATCAGGAGAAAGGAATGGCAAACAAAATACTACCCATTATTCAGGTGGGCGATGTGCTTGTGTCGCCCGATATATTCACGGAATGTTTTTGCTGCGACCTTGACGCCTGCAAGGGCGAATGTTGTGTGGAAGGCGATGCCGGCGCCCCTGTAACGCTTGATGAAATTAGCGGAATTGAAGAGGCACTCGACACCGTGTGGCCAGACCTCACGGCTTCAGCACAGGCTGTGATAGACAAGCAGGGGGTGGCATACACCGACCAGGAAGGCGACCTCGTGACGAGTATCGTCGGCGGCAAGGACTGTGTTTTTACTCAGCATGAGGGCGGTTGTTGCTGGTGCGCACTGGAAAAGGCACACCGTGCAGGCAAAATCAAGTTCTGCAAGCCTATCAGCTGCGCACTCTATCCCATACGCGCCAAGCAGTTCGGCAATGGTACCGTCGCTTTAAACTACAATCGCTGGGACGTATGTCGCAGTGCGGTGAAAAAGGGACGCGAACTTCACTTGCCCATCTACAGGTTTTTGGAGGGACCGCTCACGCGTCGGTTTGGTAAGGAGTGGTATGATGAACTGACGGCAACAGCCGACCAGTTGAGGGAAGCTGGCTATTTGGATTGAACGATACGCAAAAAGGTTGCCTGTGCACAGGCAACCTTTTTGCGTATCTGTTGGTCGGGTTCTTTTCTCTTAGTTGTTCCCGTGTCTGTATTCAGAAGGGGAGACGCCAACGTGTTCCTTGAAATATTTGCCGAGGGAACTTTGGGTGGAGAATTTCATGAGTTCTGCTATTTCCTTGATACTCATCGTGCTGCTTTTCAATAGCACGCGTATTTCGAGCGTCACGAAGTCGTCTATCCATTCGTTGGGTGTTCGTTGGCTCACCAATCTTACCATCATGGAGAAATATTTGGGAGTGACACAGAGTTGCTCGGCATACCATCCCACACGGCGTTCGGTGCGGAAGTTCTTCTCCAGGAGAGGTATGAACTTGGCGAAAATCCGTTCGGCTCGCGATTCTTTCTTGGTGCTCAGATAATGCTTCTTGTAGATGGTGTCGCAGAGATCGTATATCATGGCAGTCATCAGCGAAATCACTACGTCACGGCGGAAGTGGTTGTCCACATCGTCTGTCTTCTTCTTGAGCATCTTGCAATAGTCCAGCAACGAGGCTGTATTCTCGTTGTTGATATGGAACACGGGGTGGCTGCGTGAAAAAATGAAAAGGGTGGACAACTCGTGAACTCCCTTGATGATTTCGTGGAAGAAGTCGCCCGACATCATGATGGCTATGCCACTGAAGTCCGCCGACTTCCTGTAGTTGTCGGTCACTTGGCCTTCACTAATGATAATCACATCGTTGGTCCCTATGTCGTGGCGAATGGTGTTCACCGTATAGGTGGCTTTGCCACTTAGGCAGAGCCCTACCAAGATGCAGTTCATGTGGCGAGGAGTGTTGAGCATGGGCACATCGCCGATGTTGTCAAATATCAGCAGATCTTCGTCAATATGGCTGCCGTTGTATTTGGCCAAGACCTCGGCAATGCCTACGTCTGTGGAATGAAGGTTGTTCACGTTTTCGTCTTTTTCAGTAAATATGCTTGCAAAATTACTTGATTCAGTTGGCATGACAAAATTATAGTCGGCATAATTTTCCCTATTCATCCCTGACGGTGCTTATTTGCAACCCTTCTATATTTTGTACTTGTGCCGCATTGAACCGCGAGTCACCTTTGATGATGACGTGGTCCGTGTCTTCCTCTGTGAAACGGCGGCATGCCTGTTCGTCCATATTTCCGTTGCATATATAGTGCAACTTGTTGATGGTGATTCTTTCTCCAGAATGTGCTCCCCGCAGTGTGACTCTTATCCAGCCATGCAGAGGCGCAGGGAAACCGGCTTCAATGGAGTCTGGAGTGACGTGTGTCCAAGAAGGCTGCATTTCTTTCGTGATTCTTTGTGCCAGATGGTGGTTCTTGGCAAGAGGCTGTTGGGGCGATTGGGCTGACGTGGCGCCAACCCACGGCATGATGTCGGGTGTGGCACTGTTCCAGTCGGGTCGCCAATCAGTGGCATCTATGCACACTGAGTTGGCATTGGCTATGCTCCAGGTCCATGACTTGTCGGAGGCGAAGGCAAAGGCCTTGCCTTGCGTGTCAGTGCCATAGAACCATACAGCTATCTGTGGCTCGCCTTCCTTTTCATGACTTTCCTGCGGTGCATACCAAACGGCAATGGTGTTGGTGTCCGCTTGGATGTAGGGTGTAACGTCAAACGAAAGGCAAGCCGGACAATGCGTCTCATGCTTCTCCCTATAGGGCATCAGCACATCGCGGCTTACATTGTATTGGTTCACATACACCGCCACGCGTCCGGTTGTGGTGATTTCGAGGTGAGCCCGATGGATACTGGTCGGTAACACGTATGCCCGACGGAACCATAGTTGGTTATCGTCAGTGGACGTAGTGGCGCCAATCCACTGGGTGCCAAAACTCTGTGCAGCCATTTGTAGGCTGAGGCTGATAAACAGGATTGTGAGCAGTTGCTTGTACATTTGGACGTTTTGCATTTACAGTCGTATGGATTCTCCCGACTTGAGTTTTATTTTCCTTGCCGTGTCGTTGTAATAAACGGTGGTCTTGGCTTTTCTTGGCCCTTTGTTTGTAATTGTAGCGTGGTCTACTTGATGGTCTTTCCACGTTATGTCTACAGTGAATCCGCCTCGGGCACAGATGCCATGCACGTTGCCCTCGGACCAGGCCCTTGGCAAGGCTGGCAGCAAGGTGATGGTATCGGTGGTACTTTGTAGGAGCATCTCGCACACTCCGGCCGCTCCGCCGAAATTGCCGTCGATTTGGAATGGGGGATGTGCATCCATCAGATTGGGATAAGTGCCGCCCGAATGTCTTCTGTCAGGGCCGTGATAGTTGTCTGGACTCACGTAGGTGAGAAGCTTTTTCCATGTCTTATAGGCTTGCTCACCATCACGTAGCCTTGCCCAAAGGTTGATGCGCCACCCCGTACTCCATCCTGTAGTCTTGTCGCCTTTCAGCAGGAGTGAACGTCGGCAAGCCTGGGCAAGGATAGGGGACAGTGTCGGTGAAATGTGATGTCCGGGATAGAGACCTATTAAGTGTGATTGGTGTCGGTGTCGCCAATCGCGGTCTGCCCAGTCGTGATACCATTCTTGAAGATTGCCACGCTTGCCTATGGTGTATGGGTGTAATCTGCTCAATGCCTCTTGCAACTGCCTCCGCAAGCGTTTGTCCTGGTGGAGCACTTGTGCAGCCTGTATGGTGTTGATAAAGAGCTCGCGGATGATGGCAAGGTCGGCTGTTCCTCCGTAGCACGTCATGCCTGTGTATCCTTTGTCTGTGATGTATTCGTTTTCAGGACTGGTGCCGGGTGCCGTGATGAGTTCTCCCGGTTTTTCAGGGTTCTCTATCAGCCATCGGAGCATGAATAGTGCTGCACCCTTCATCAGCGGATAAACTGTTTGAGCGAGATAAGTATGGTCTTTGTTGAAGCAGTAGTGTTCCCACAAGGTGCTTGTCAGCCAAGCGCCTCCCATGTTCCAGTTGGCCCATTCTGGCTTTTCATGCTTCTCTCCTACAGGATTCGTCATGGCCCATAGGTCGGAGTTGTGGCTGGCGCACCATCCTTCCTGTATGCCATAATAGTGACGGGCGGTGTATTGCCCATTGTCGGCAAGGGCTTTTATAAAGTCGGAGAGAGGCTTGACCATTTCCGGCAGGTTGGCCACGTCGGCCAGCCAGTAGTTTTCTTCCAGGTTTATGTTCATGGTGTAGTTGCCTCGCCAGGGAGAGAAAAGGTGAGGAGTCCACAATCCTTGAAGATTAGCAGGTACACCACGTGTTCGTGAACAACTGATGAGAAGGTATCTGCCATATTGGAAATACAGTTGCTCAAGATAGGGGTTGGGGGTGCCGTGGTCTGTCCAGTCCTTGAGCTGCTGGTCTGTGGTCCGGGTGGAGTCTATGTACGCACCACCGAGGCTGAGGCTCATCCGGGTGAACAGTTGGCGGTAGTCCGCGACATGTCGAGCTTTAAATTGGTCATAAGTGAGGTTCATCGTGTGCCAGGCATCATCGGCGGCTGTTTCTATGTAGGGCGCACCTTGTCTGACGGGATGCTTGTCGTACCCGTTAAAGCTGGTCCGGCTGACAATGTAGAGTGTGGCTTCTGTCGCGTTGTCAATGGTCAGCATGGAGTCTGAAGCGAATACTTTTCCATCTGGTGAGTAGACTTTCAGAATCGTGCAGAAATGTATGCTTTCTTGAGGCTGGCCGACGGCATGGCCCGTCATGGTTATTTGTTGTCCGTATGCCTTGGCTTTGTGTGGAACAAGAGAACTTAATGTGATATTGAAAGACAATCCGTGCGTCTTGTCGGCATGTAAATGAATGGCAATGAGACTGTCGGGATGTGATGCGAAATATTCTCGTGTATAGGTGATATCCCCTTTCTTGTAGGTTACTTTCGCCAATGCACTGTCCAAGTCCAAACTGCGTCGATAGCCTGTTGTGGGATTTGTGTTGTTGTCTGTCAGTCTGATAATACCCAAGGGTTGGTAGAATTGCGAGTTGTGGCCTTGCAGCTGGAGCTGCAGGGAGTCTGCCGTGCGGTAGTCTTCCAGGAATAGGGCTTTGCGAATTAAGGGTAAGTAGTTGTTGGCTTCTTTATCTTCCTCATGGTCTACAGGCTTCCCTGTCCAGAATGTGATGTCGTTCAGATAGATTCGTTCGTCATCTGTATCTCCGTAGACAAGTGCTCCCAACCTGCCGTTGCCAATGGGTAACGACTCTTCAAAGTAGTATGCTGGCCGGTCGTACCGCAATTTGAGAGGTAAACAAGTTTGGGCTTGCGCCGTGACATAGAGCATCACGGCACAAGCCCAAATCCATATTGTTTTTGCGTTTCTTTTCACTGGCTTGTGTTGAAGTCTTGTTCTGATTTACTTCACTTCATTCTTTAATGCCTTTCCATCGTGCCAGTCCTTGATGTTCTGCAGGGTGGTTGTGGCGATGTTGTGCAGGGCTTCCTGGGTGAAGAAAGCCTGGTGTGAGGTGACGATTACGTTGGGAATCATCAGCAGAAGAGCAAGTTTGTCATCGTCAATCATCTTGTCAGAGAGGTCCTCATAGAAGAATTTCTGCTCCTCTTCATACACATCGAGGCCTGCGGCTCCCACTTGATGGCTACGCAGTCCCTCAATCAGATCCTCCGTGTTGATGAGTTTTCCTCGGCCGGTGTTGATGATCATCACGCCTTTCTTCATCTTGCCGATGCTTTCACGGTTAATGATAAACTTTGTTTCTTCTGTTAACGGGCAATGCAATGAGATGATGTCGCTTTGGGCATATAGCTCGTCGAGGGTCACGGCAGTGACATGGTGTTGCTTGTAGAACTCCAGGTCGGGATATTTGTCGTAGGCAATGATGTTCATTCCGAATCCCTCAAGTATTTGTGTGAGCACTTTGGCAATGCGTCCCATGCCAATCAGTCCTATCGTCTTGCCGTACATGTCGAATCCCATCAGTCCGTTCAACTTGAAGTTGAACTCTCTTGTGCGGTTGGCCGCACGATATACCTTGCGGTTGAGGGCGAGCATCAATGTCACTGCATATTCCGCTACTGCATGAGGGGAATATGCCGGAACTCTTACCACTGGTATGCGGTCTTTCGCAGCCTTGAGGTCTACGTTGTTGAAACCTGCGCACCGAAGGGCAATGAGTTTCACGCCGTATTTCTCCAGACGGTCGATTACTCGTGCGTCACACTCTGCATTGACAAAGATGCACACGGCATCCTTGCCTTTCGCAAGGTCAACTGTGTTCATGGAGAGACGCTCCTTGTAGTAGTGTATCTCGAAACCAAAATCTTTGTTCGTGGCGTTGAAAGAGTCTTTGTCATAACTCTTGGCGTCGAAAAAAGCTACTTTTACTGCCATAATTCTTGAAATTTAAGTGTTTTTATCTGTTATCCTGTTAGAACGATATTTTGCCTATCTTGTTGCCTTTGCGGTAGATATAGATGCCTTTAAGATGTTTCGCGTCACTCAAAGTTTTGTAGGTTCCCATCTTCACACCGTTGATTGTATAGATTTCCACTAAATCTACTGCATCGGTTTCAGGCACTTGTTCTATGCCTGTTGTTACCTTTGAACCGGCTTCAAGTTTGATGCAGTCCCACATGACACCGCCATTGCTCTTGATGCCCGACATGGTAAGGGTCAGTTTGTTGTCAGCTGTCTTCAGCAAGCTGGCTGGAATCGTCAATTTGTAGAGGTTGTGCTTGCCACCTAACATGGCGCTGCGGAAAATTCCGGAGTCAGAGTAGGTGCTCCATGTCGCGCGTGTGTTTCCGTTTAGAGCTACCGCCACTTTGGGCTTGTTGGCGGCACCTGCCACCGATGCTGTGAGATAAAGATTGCCGGTGTATGACTTGTCTGTTTTGAAATTGATGGTCCAGGTGCCGTTTTGGGTTTGTGCGTAATACCAATCTGTGCTTTCCTTACTTTCTCCAATGGTGAAGTTGAGATTGGCAGGAACATCATTCCACATGCCATAGGCACGCAGATGGTCGCTAAGGTTGAATCCGTCTGAACGGCGGTTGTTGCTGCCGATTTGCCACAACTTGGTTTCGTAGCATGTGGGAGTCCAGTTGATGGTGCCCAATTCCATTTGCTCATCTTCCACGTCGATGTCCTTTTGACACAACTCATCAGTGTTGTCACCGGCCAAAGCCCAGGCGTAAAGAGCATAATTTCCCTTGCGAACGTTCTTTATGGTGAAATTACCATCTTGGTCGGTCAGAGCCCAGAATATGTATTTCTTTCCTTGTGCATACACGTCTGTGTTTGGTTCTGCCAATACCACCTGAATGCTGTCTTTCCGTTGCCCCGTTGTCACGTTGATGCAACCACTCACTGTAGCGCGGTCAAGCGGATAGAGCGCGTTGCTGAACCACTGGAAGGGCCATTCCTTCTGTTTTTCTGAAGCCATTTTCTTGGCATCGGCTATCATCTCGTCCTTGGTGCCTTTGTTGGCATAGATGTAGAAAGGACCATAAATCTTTTCCTCTCCGTTATGGTAAGTCTGTGCTGACGTTCCGAAATGTTCTCCTTGCAGCATTTGTATGGTGATGGGTGATTTGCTTGTAGCGTGCACGGTAAGTTCCTGTTTCATGGGACCTCCGTTTTGCCACTCGCGGCTACATGCAATGTTCCACAGTCCATAATTGTCGTTCATCAGTCCGTGAACGCTGTCGTTGACGATGTATTGGGCCCAGTTATATTTAGTGTATACCGTTCCGTCAGCCAACTTGTAAGTAGCATCCTGTACGGTGTTTTCCTTTTTTTCTGCCACCTTCATTTCCGAAATTGACGGAATCTTGCCGTTCATTCTGTCGTCTACATAGCCATTCAGGAGTGTGCTCGCTGTTCGAACGCAGACGCGCATCTCTCTAAGAGTTGTAGTGTCCGAATGTTCAGTGCCCTTGACGATGATGTAGGAATACACTCCATTGTCTCCCTTCCGTAAGATGTATCCCTGATGAATGATGGGTGAACTTTTGGTGTTGCTATACAGTACTTCTGCATAGTCTGCTGTCTGTTTTATGATTTCTGCCTTGTCGGGAGAAAGACCTACGTTCTTTTTGGCGGTTAGGTCGAAGTAGATGCCACTGCTGCTAAGCAAGTTGCCGCTTCCAAACGCAGTCATAGAACTCACTCGGCCATTGCTTCCGATCTTGATGGTTATGTTCCCGTTTGACATAGTGGCGTCTCTACCACTGAGCGACACGGTCACGTTGTCCGAAGCTTTTGCAGCTTGTGCGGCAAGGAAACATAGAGCTAAAGTAATAAAGAGTTTTTTCATTTGAATTGAGATATGTGGTTTAATTTCTGAAAAAAGCCCGATTCTATCGAGAGAATCGGGCTTATATGTTGTTCTTGTTTATGCGTCGATGTTGGCGTAGGTGGCATTTCTCTCGATGAATTCGCGGCGTGGTTCCACGTCATCTCCCATCAACATAGAGAATATCTCGTCTGCTTCAGCAGCGTTGTCAATGGTTACTTGCTTCAGACGACGGGTGGCAGGATTCATGGTTGTATCCCACAGCTGTTCAGGGTTCATCTCGCCCAAACCTTTGTAACGCTGTGTGTGGATGCTCTTGCCGTCGTCAGTTCCGTTGCCGTATCGGTCAAGGAATGCCTGGCGTGCTTCGTCAGTATAGCAATATTCCTTCACTTTGTTCTTGTATGTGCACAAATAGAGTGGAGGATTGGCTATGTATAGGTGGCCTTCCTGAATGATTCTGGGCATGAAACGATAGAAGAGAGTCATAATCAGTGTGTCGATGTGAGCGCCATCGACATCGGCATCGGTCATGATAATGATCTTGTCGTAGCGCAATTTGTCGATGTTGGCTTCTTTGTCGCCTTCGCCTTCTACACCGAATCTCACGCCAATACTTTGGATGATGTTCATGACAGACTCGCTTTCGAAAACTTTGTGCCACATAGATTTCTCGACATTGAGAATCTTTCCACGCAACGGAAGTATTGCCTGAGTGTACCGGTCGCGTCCTTGTTTGGCAGAACCGCCGGCAGAGTCACCCTCGACAAGGAATATCTCGCAATCTTTCGGATCTTTGTTGGAGCAGTCTGCCAGTTTGCCGGGAAGTCCGCCACCTGTCATCACATTCTTGCGCTGCACTGTTTCGCGGGCTTTGCGTGCGGCAATACGAGCTGTTGCTGCGAGTATCACCTTGTCGCAAATCATCTTGGCTTCCTTGGGATGTTCTTCCAGGTAGTTGCTCAATGCCTCACCAACAGCCTGCTGCACAGCACCCGAAACTTCACTGTTGCCCAACTTCGTCTTGGTCTGTCCTTCAAACTGAGGTTCAGCCACCTTCACGGAAATTACTGCAGTAAGTCCTTCGCGGAAGTCTTCGCTTGATATTTCTATCTTTGCTTTTTCTATTGATTTGGCAATGGCTGGATCATTGTCGGCATATGCCTTCAGCGTACGTGTGAGGGCTGTACGGAAACCGGTGAGGTGTGTACCGCCTTCTATGGTGTTGATATTGTTGACGTAAGAGTGGATGTTCTCAGAGTAGTCTGTATTGTACATAATGGCTACTTCGATGGGCACTCCTTGCTTCTCGGTCTTCAGATAAATAATGTCGTCAAACAGATGCGTGCGGTGACGGTCTACATAGCGTACGAATTCTTTAAGTCCGTCCTTGGCATGAAATTCTTCACGACGTGTCTTTCCCTCTTCGTCAGGGCGCATGTCTGTAAGTATTATGCGGATTCCGGCATTCAGATAGGCCAATTCACGCATACGTGATGCTATGATGTCCCATTTGTAAATGGTCGTGGTGAAGATGGTCGGGTCTGGCCAGAACTGTTGACGTGTTCCTTGAAGGGTGGTTTCTCCCACAACTTTAACAGGATAGAGAGGCTTTCCCTTTTCGTATTCCTGCTGGTAAATCTTTCCGTTGCGGAATACTTGCGACTTCATGTGCGTGGAAAGGGCATTTACACAACTTACACCGACACCATGCAAACCGCCAGAAACCTTATAGGAACCCTTGTCGAATTTACCACCTGCGTGGAGTACGGTCATGACAACTTCGAGTGCGGATTTGTGCAGCTTTTTGTGCTCGTCGACTGGTATACCGCGTCCGTCGTCTTGCACAGTGATGGAGTTGTCTTCGTTAATGGTTACTTCAATGTTCTTGCAGTAACCGGCCATAGCTTCATCGATAGAGTTGTCTACCGTCTCGTTGACCAAGTGGTGCAGTCCTTTTTCGCTAATATCGCCAATGTACATGGCCGGGCGTTTGCGCACTGCCTCAAGTCCCTCGAGTACTTGGATGTTACTGGCCGAATAGTTGTTTTCGGTGTTTTGTATTTCTGCCATATCTTGTTTTGTATTTTTGTCTGGTTGGTTTTCTTTTTGTCGACTGTCAGCAACGTCTTTTTACATGTTCGTAGAGTCGCTTTTCATGTCGCTGATATTTGTTGCAAAGATACTGAAAAAGACTGATATAGGGAAATTTTTAGTGTTTTTGTTTTTGTATAAAACAAAGAAAGTCGCAATTCATTGCTGAATTGCGACTCTTTGTATCTTTGTTGCTCTTGAATTAGCCCAGCTTGTTGATGTGCTGTGCGAGGCTTGACTTCAAGTTGGCAGCCTTGTTCTTGTGGATGATGTTGGTCTTGGCCAACTTGTCCAAAATCTTCTGAACGGAAGGATAGAGCTTTACAGCTTCTTCCTTGTCAGTAATTGCACGCAACTTGCGAACAGCGTTACGCATGGTCTTTGCATAATATCTGTTGTGCAAAGCCTTTGCCTTGTCCTGACGGATTCTTTTTTCTGATGATTTGTGATTTGCCATCTTTATTTCTTATATTATTTTTATTGTAGTCCCTAGCAGAATCGAACTGCTCTTTAGAGAATGAAAATCTCTCGTCCTAACCGATAGACGAAGGGACCATAGGTGTGATTTGCGGGTGCAAAGGTACAACCATTTTTCTTATACTCCAAATATTTTCCAAAGAAAATGCTGCATTTCATCATTTTTTAGTAAATTTGCACAAATGTTGACTAAAACGAGAGCCGTTGTGCTCAAATCCTTTAAATATGGTGAGCAGTCCTATATCGTGGATATGTTTACGTTGGAATGTGGGCGAGTGTCTTTTATTGTGAAGATACCCAAGTCGTCACGCTGCAAGTTGAAGAAGCAGTTTTTTCAACCTGCTACTTTGTTGGACATAAGCTTTGACTATCGCACTCGTTTGTCGTTGCAGAAACTGAAAGATGCTAACATTGCCTTTCCTTATATATCGTTGGTTCATGAACCCTTCAAGTTGTCCATTGTCTTGTTCCTTTGCGAGTTTCTTGTCTATGCCACCAAGAGCGAGCAGCGTAACACACCTTTATATAATTATATAGAAATGGGGCTGCGCTGGCTTGATGGGGCTTTGGACAACTATTCCAACTTCCATATTGTCTTTATGGCGCATCTTACTCTCTTTCTCGGTTTTTATCCTAATCTCGAAGACGAGGGTAAGTTCTTCGATTTGCAGAGTGGATGCTTTGTAGAGGTCCGTCCGTTTCATCAGAATTATTTGGATGAGGAAGAATCAATGCGTCTACGGAAGTTGCTGCGTATGGATTACCCAACCATGCACCTTTTTGTCATGTCACGTCAGCAGCGCCAACGTTGCATTGAGGTTATCCAACGATTCTACCAATTGCATGTTCCAGACTTTCCTGAATTGAAATCTCTTGACGTTCTACGTGAATTGTTCAGTTGAAACGAAGAATGATTTCCTCAAGTTTCGGATTTAGACTTTGAGGTTGAATTTATTGTAT